>Ga0335072_10001361_pt1 | contig 39907 bp, 24 predicted proteins | sample Lox_Sample_21_FD_206725 | JGI IMG/M metagenome (GOLD analysis project Ga0335072, IMG submission 206725) | Soil microbial communities from Loxahatchee National Wildlife Refuge, Florida, United States - Lox_Sample_2.1 | ecosystem: Environmental > Terrestrial > Soil > Wetlands | place: USA... | reverse complement strand
TGATATAGCCGTGGCCAACTACATATGTTTGGGCAGTTCTAACTTCTTCCCAAATTTGTGGGGTGGTAAATACAGGTCTGACAGCTTGCCCATTTTGAGCCAAGATCGCCGCCAATCCAAAATTTTTCTGGACTTCGCTCGGCTGCACAGATTCAAACCTGATACGGGAATGATGTTTGGGGCCGAATTCACCCAAATCGAGTTCGCCCTTTCCGCGTTGAAGCAGCGTACAATTCCCATCAATCTCGACGTTCTTAGCGGGCGTTTTTCCGTAGTTCGTAAGCTCGAATGGACATTGGAAGATCACTTGGAGGGGGGCTTTATCGCTGATTTCTTTCGCTTCATCAAGGTTCGGAAAAGTCAGCCCAATCCACGCCCGTTGCTCCAATCGCATTTGATCTTGAGTCGTTTTAGCGGTCTCGTCCATGGCGCGGGCCATCCAGTTGGCATTTCCGATTATGCGCCCGATTTGTTCGTCTGTATGCTTGCCGCTTTCAACCATGAGCCATACCTGAAAACCGGCAGCGGCGGCATAAAAGATCGTCCCGAACGCTACCAACACGCTGGTGAGGACAAGTGCTTTGTTGTGAACGGCAGTTTGCTTCCAGCGTTGCCTAAGATTCATGCGCTTGCCCTTGTGCTGGCTTGTTTCGGATTTATTTTTGGCGCTCTTATTGGTGTTAGCGGAGCGATGGCCGCGTTGTATTTTCCACCGGCAACTACCCTCAAATTCGTTGTCGTAGAAGTCGGTTTCTGGCTATTGGCGTCAACGTGCGCAATAGCATTTTTTGCCGTCCTAACCTCGGGCGTACACTGATATGGATGAAACACGAATACCACGAAGGCCCGAAGGCTAGCGAGAACTTTGTGAATCTCGCTACGGCTGTTTTTCGGGCCAAAAGCACAACTGTACCGGCAAAGTCGGCTCCGAAGAAGAAGACGACTCGCAAGATTTCCGGCAAGAAGCAGGGCTAGAACGGTTCCCCTTGCCCCGTCCCTGCCCTCCGGGTGGCACACGGAGTCCGTGTCCTTGCCTGTCAGCTCGGCATAGGTGAGGCGGCGGCCTCCAACCTGCGACATGGCCAGCGCAAAGCGGTCAGAATCGGTCAAGGGATTGTCTTTCGTTTTGCGGTTGTTATACCGGAATACCTGTTCGTCGAGGTACCGATCAAGGTGGAAAGGCTCGACAGCCACATACGTGCCGCGCAGAGTCCTTTTAAGTAGGCTCCAGAAGTTATCAAGTCCCTGCGTATGGACCTGTGCGTTCACGTATTCCTTGGCGTGGTTGACAACCTCGTGAACGAAGTCCTTGCGGAGATGGTCATACCCTACTGCCGAGTCGGTATAGACCTTGCTACCGCGATGGACCTGATTCAGAATCTCGTTCTGCAGGGTCTCGCGCTTAACATCAGGAACGACCTTGGCGCGGGCTTGCCGCAGTTCGCGGTCAAGGACGCCAAAGACTGTGGTCTTGCCAACGTAGTGCCGGTTGCCTTCGTCCCGCGCATGAACCTTAGCTTTGCGGCTTTTGTGCATCTTGTAGGGATTCGGCCCAACAAAGGTTTCATCGCTCTCTACTGGGCCACCATCCTCGCCGCCGAACTTGAAGTCTTAATCGTCCTTCAAGGCTTCGCGAATGCGATGCAGCATGAACCATGCCGACTTTTGGTGGACCCCGAGATTTTTAGAAAGCTCATAGCTGGAAATGCCATTCTTGCAGTTGGCCAGCATCCAGATCGCTGCCATCCACTTGTCCAGGCCGATGGGAGAATCCTCCATAATGGTGCCTACCTTGACCGTGAACTGCTTTTTGCAGACATAGCAGAACCACAGTTTGCGGGTCTTGATGAAGGAATGTTTCGCCTGTCCGCAGCGTGGGCAAGTGACGTTGCCACCGGGCCAGCGAAACTCAACTGCCGCCTGAAAGGCTTTCTCTGGATCGGAGAATGTGGCAATCGCTTTTTGAAGAGTCTCAGGCGCTTCCATGAAATAAATAGTACACTAGGCGCACATGTGTGTCAAGTAATTTATTGCCCTTAACTCTAGTGAAGCAAGCGCGTACGTCATAGCGCCGTCTGAATAAGCGCTCTCAGGCTCGCTTTAGTCTCGATTGAGAAGACGATGCGATCCGGGACCGCTTCCGAGCTGCAAGGAAATTTCACGAGCCCGATTTATAACCCCGCCACGACCGCACCCAGCCTGAACGGCTCAGGGTTTGTCCGGACGCAATTTCCCGGAAATCGCATCCCGGCCCCCGACTTCGATCCGGTCCAGTGTGCCGCAACGGGATATTTCCGGGGCTCAGGATTTTTTTCATTGAGAACCCAGATATGGTCGCTACGCCCAAGCATGGTTTTAGATGAATATCAAACTTTAGATGGTTGACCTGATCCTCACGTTCGTTCATGGTGTCAGATGTTCATGCAATAAAAATTTCACAAAAAAACCCGGGAAATCAATCCTGATGAAACTAGCTAGTCCTTTGGGGGGTAGATTTGCGCTCTTTCATTTGCTCCTTAGTCCTGCTATCGACAGCCTTTTTATACGGTCAGACTCAGCCATCAGCGCCTTCTCCTCACCCTGTAAGCGTATTTGTCTATGAACGGATCCGTGCGTTCGGCTGGCAGTGGTATGAGGCAAAACCTTACCAGAACTCCTACTGGTATGGAGAATCCCTTCTACGTTTCGGGCTTTCACAAAGCCTCACGCATTGGGACTGGCGGCTGGAGATAACACAGCCTACGATCATCGATGCTCCCAGCAAGGCTGTAAGTCCAGTTACCGCGCAAGGACAGCTCGGCTTCGGCGCTACTTATTATGCCGCAAACGGTAATAACTCTTACCCTGCCGCTGCCTTCCTCAAGCAAGCCTTTGCCCGCTACAAATTTAATGAGAATGACAAAAATATACGCGTCGGGCGCTTCGAGTTCTTTGAGGGACAGGAAACAAAACCGAAGAACGCCACGCTCTCCTGGCTTCAGGCCAATCGTGTTGGGCAGCGGTTGGTCGGCAACTTCGGGTTTACCAACGCGCAGCGCAGTTTCGACGGAATCGATGCTCACTACGGCCAGGGCACATGGGACATAACCGCGATGGCGGCACGCTCTGACCAGGGCGTCTTCAACATGAACGGCAATCCTGAGTTGAATGTCGATGCCCAGTACCTTGCATACAGTAAGTCTGACTGGCACGATCGCTTCCTCTGGCGCCTGTTTGCGATTGGCTATCACGACGGCCGCACTGGCATAGCGAAGACGGACAACCGGCCGCTCCCAGTCCGCCAGGCAGATCATCAGAACATCCGGATCGGCACATATGGCTACGACTTCCTCACCGCCATTCCCGCCGGGCCCGGACAATTCGACTTCATGAGCTGGGGGGCGCTACAGAACGGCCAGTGGGGGCCACAGGACCAACGCGCAGGCGCTGCTGCCATTGAGGGCGGCTACCAGTTCCTTCATGTTGCTGGCACGCCCTGGCTGCGTGGCGGCTGGTGGCGAAGCAGCGGTGACAACAACCCAAGCGACAACAAGCACGGCACGTTTGTCGAGCTGCTGCCCACGCCGCGCGGCTATGCTCGGTTTCCCATCTACAACCTGATGAATCTTGAGGATGAGTTCGTGCAGCTCATTGTTCGCCCGGTGCATCCATGGGAGCTGCGAAGTGACCTGCATTGGCTGCAGCTCACTTCGAGCAAGGACCTCTGGTATCAGGGCGGCGGCGCTTTCGACAACAAGGTCTTTGGATTTACGGGACGCCCCAGCAATGGATTTTCGTCACTTACCTCTGTCGCCGATATCAGTTCGGAATACCATGCTACAAAATATGTGGACTTGAACCTATACTATGCGCACAGCTGGGGAAAATCAGTAGTCGGCGCCATTTATCCACAGAACCGTAACGGGCAGCTGGGGTATCTCGAACTGGTCTTCCACTTGACCACGCCACTGTCGCATCACTGAGCTGCTCTTATGCCGCAGGAATTCGAGCGCCCGAAATGCGCGTTGTCGATGTCTCGACAGTTGACCTCGGCGATGCTGAACTCATGCCCGAGGTAGTTCTCTTTAGTCAAACTGTTCGTCGCTTTCGATACGCCGGTTTACCGCCCGCGAACCGCGACGGCAAGTGTCGCAACCCCCGCTAACCGTTTTTCCGGCTACGCGCCGCCCCCTAGCTGTGATCGTGGTGGTGGTCGTCGTCATGATCATGGGGATGCGAGTGAGTAACCCCGTCGTGAGTATGTTCGTGAGTGTGCTTTGTTCCGGAAGGAGGTGGATCAGGATGGGTATGGTCATGGTGCCCATCATCATGGGAATGTTCATGCGTGTGTGTGACTTCGTCGTGTGTGTGAATGTGAGAATGGTCGGCCATAGGCACCTCCTGCCCTTTGCCCCCTTGAACAATACTAGAAGGGTACGCTCTCCGGAGGGGTTCAGTGAATAGGCTGTTGAGAGCATATAGGCGAACTGGCATCTGGACCAGACCTTTTGCTTCGCGCGCGATACGTCAAACGTTTACCTCGAGGCGTTCAAACCTCCTCAACTTATAAATGACAATGGATACGATCCAACTTATGGCAAAGAGTCCGATGATGAAGTAACCGAGCATACCGAAGTTGGCGTTGAGCTTGTTGACCAGGTCCCAGAAGCCTCCCTTCAGATGGAACTGCCCAGCCAACAGGCCAAGGGCCTCTATGCCTCCGACAGCCAAAGCCACCACAACCGACACAAAAGTGATAGTCAAGTTGTAATAGAGCTTGCGAACAGGTTTGAGGAAGGCCCACCCATAGGCTCCCAGCATCAGAATGTTGTCGGTGGTGTCGATCAGCAACATGCCGGCGGCGAAGAGTGCCGGAAATACCAGGATCGACCACAGAGATAAACCTTTTGAAGCCTCGGCAGCAGATATGCCCAATACACCGATCTCGGTGGCGGTATCGAATCCAAGACCGAACAGAACGCCGAGCGGATACATGTGCCAACTGCTTCGGATCATCCTGAACATCGGACGGAACAGGCGGGCAAGAAGGCCTCGGTTGCCCAGCAGAAGGTCGAAATCTTCCTCAACATAAGGCTCCCCGCGCCGAACCCGCCGGAACGCGCGGTAGATCGATTGAAGAATGATCAAATTCACAATCGCAATTCCGAAGAGAAAGAAGGTTGAGACCAACGTGCCGACCACCTCACCGACGTTTCTGACGGCATCGATGTGGTGCTGAAATGCCAGCGCTGTGGCAGCAATCGCGATCGATCCCAGCACGACGATGGTGGAATGGCCAAGGGAAAACATGAACCCCACAGCGACGGGGCGTTTTCCCTCCTGCATCAACTTGCGTGTGACGTTATCGATTGCGGCGATGTGGTCCGCATCCACTGCGTGACGAAGCCCAAAACTGTACGCGAGGAACGCTGTTCCCAGAAGCACCGGATAAGGGTGAAAAGCGACAAGTGCCCAAAGCCATACCGCAAGATTGAACACCAGCAATATGCCGTATATTCCGGCTATCTTGGCGCGGGTATGGGCAGCTGCGTCGTTGAGCAAGGTCTGCAGGAAAGACGCCATCGACTTTACCTTACCCATTGCGCACATAATCATCGTAGCACGTATTTTAATGGTGTATTACCATCATTGCCAGTAACACGATTTCGAAACACGTCATATTTTGTAAGCGAGGGGGCTCATAGCAGGGCGGAATAGAGATACCGGAGTTCTGAATGACGACTTCTTGCACTTCGACCGTTGGTTTGGCTGCAAGCAGTGAACCAATGCTCGATGCTTCGAACTGGAAATGATGCGCATCTGCGGGTGAGATTGTGACACGTTCAGCAATGGACTGTGGAGGAACACATGCCCGATTCGAAATTACGTTCTCCCGCCGCTTATGTCAGAACGTCCCTGGTTGGTTTGGCTCTTGCATTTCTCATCGTTGCGGAACTTCCCTTGCGCGCGGCAACTGGCGGCAGCATCTCCGGAGCTGTCTTAGACCCAAACGGAGCGGTAATACCAGGGGCCAAGCTCAAGTTGGTCAACACGGCCCAACAAACGATCTATCGAGCTGTGTCCAATCGAGAAGGCCTGTACTCTTTTCCCGATCTTCCCGTTGGCCACTACGAACTAACGATTGCCGCGCCGGGATTCGCCGCACAACGAAGGACCGATCTGACCCTCGACACCGACTCAGCCATCCGCGTGGACGCCACCCTCACCGTCAGCGCTAAATCAGACACAGTTACGGTCACAACTTCGACCGGTGTCCAGGTTGACACCATTGCGACCCACCTTGGCGAGGTCATCTCGGGCGACCAGATGACCTCCTTGCCGTTGAACGGAAGAAGCTACACGGACCTGCTAGCTATCCAGCCGGGAGTCGCGCCTATCTCTACGTTGTTGCCAAGCTCGGTCATCATGGCAGGCGTCACCGGGAGCCTCGATCCCTCAGGCGATCTGAACCCCGGCAACTTGTCGATTAACGGCCAGCGCGAGTCCTCCAACGGCTTTATGGTGAACGGCGTCGATGTCCAGGAACACATGAACGGCGGTACTTCCATCATTCCGAACCTCGATTCGATCGAGCAATTTCGCGTCCTTACCAACAGTTTCGATCCGGAATATGGCAACTACAACGGTGGCATGGTCGCCGTCGTCGGCAAGTCAGGGAGCGATGCGTTTCACGGCTCGGCATTCGAGTTCTTCCGCAACACGGCGTTCGATGCCCGCGGGTACTTCGATCCAACCCGGTCTGCATTCAATCAGAACCAGTTTGGCGGCACGATTGGTGGGCCGGTACGGCATAACAAGATATTCTTCTTCGCCGACTACCAGGGAACGCGCACGACCGAGGGAGTTTCCACCGGCAACATTTCTGTGCCGACCGTCGCGGAGCGCAATGGCCAATTCAACGATCTCACGGGCTCAGTGAGCGGTCCTTACCTCGCGTCGCTGCTCTCGCAGAGCCTAGGCTACACCGTCACATCCGGAGAGCCGTACACCAGCGTCTTTCCCGGCGGCGTCATTCCGCAAAGCGCATGGTCGGAGCCGGGTAAGAATCTGTTGCAGTACATTCCAGCTCCCAACGTGAGCGCAAGCCAGTATTCGACCTCGGCATTTGCCCAGACAGTGCGCGACGACAAGGGCTCGGTCCGCATCGATTGGAACAGCCGGCTGGGCCAGATCTCAGGCTATTACTTTGTCGATGATTACGACCTTGATAATCCCTATCCAGGATCGGTTGCCGGGGCCAGCATACCCGGCTTCGATGCGCTGTATTTCGGGCGCGCGCAACTGATCTCGCTGAGCGATAACAAATTGATCGGCTCGAATACTGTCAACGAATTTCATTTTGGGTATTTGCGCAACTCTAATGTCATCGGGCAGCCGAAGGGCGGGCTCGGCGTAAGCCTTGCCTCGCAGGGCTTCGTTACGGGTCCGGGAACGCCGGGGATCGTCGTGCAGGCGCCGCAATTCGAAGGCGTAGAGAACATTACGTTTCCCACGTTTGTCATGGGCGTTCCAATCACCAATATGACGCAGGTCAACAACACGTACTATCTAAGCGACGGGCTCTCAAGAGTGCTGGGAGCACACACTTTGAAGGTCGGCGCACAATTCCATATCGATCAGGTGAATGACTATCCCAACGGCACGTTCAACGGGACATTCAACATCGACGGGACGGAAACCGGGGACCCATATGCGGATTTCCTGATCGGCGTCCCGAGTAACTTCACCCAGTCATCGGGCTCGCCGCTCTATCTGCGCAACCGCTATTTTGGTGCCTACGGCCAGGATAGCTGGCGAGTGCGAAGCGACTTCACCATCAACGTCGGCCTGCGCTGGGACGTGATCATGCCCTTCTGGGAGAAGTACAACCAGATACAGACCTGGGTTCCTGGGGCGCAGTCCACGCTTTACCCGGGGGCACTCCCCGGGTTGCTGGTCGCAGGCGACCCCGGAATTCCAAAGACGCTCGCGTCGACAAGCTACAAGAACTTCGCTCCCAGAATCGGCTTAGCGTACTCGCCCCACTTCGACCAGGGAATATGGAGCAAGTTCTTTGGGACCGGCGGCAAGAGCAGTATTCGGGCAAGCTATGGCATCTTCTACACGGAGTTTCCGGGTTTGGCGGCCGGAATTATGTACGGCGTACCACCCTTCGGTTACAACTACTTGAGCCCGGCGCCGCCTTTGATGGCGACGCCGTTCATTACGGCCGCCAGCGGCCAGAATAATGGGCAGCGCTTTCCGTTCCCTTTTCCGCCTCACAATGTTTCAGCGTCCAACCCGGACACCTCGATCAACTGGGCCAACTTTGCGCCGTTGTCCGCCGATCCCTTCTTCTACTACCGGAATCGCGTGCCTTACATCGGCAACTACATGTTCTCGATCCAGCGGCAGATCACCTCAAGGGCATTGTTGACGGCAAGCTATGTAGGCAACCAGGGGCATCGAATTCTCGCCGTTGCTTCGGTGAACCTCGGCAATCCCGCTCTCTGCCTCGACCTTCCCGGCTGCGGCCCCTTCGGGGAAGACTCGACCTATGCTTCCCCAACTGGCCAGACCATCTATGGCACCCGCTCCGGACAAAACAGCATTGGACCGCTCGTTGGAACAGGAGAAAACTACGGCGAGAATACAGCCGACGAGTCGATGGCCAACTCCAATTACAACGCGCTTGAGACCACGCTTCGCTACCAGTACAACGGCTCACAGTTCCTGCTGAGCTATACCTACGCGAAATCGATCGATCAAGGCTCCAACCTTGGAGAGCAGGTCGATCCGCTCAACCCGAGACAGACCCGCACGATCTCCGCGTGGGACCAGAGACAGACCTTCGTCGCCAGTTACACTTGGGCCTTGCCGATTGCGAGCATTGTGCGCAGGTTCAATCGTTTGACCAATGATTGGATCTTCTCGGGAACAACACGCTTCGCCGCTGGGTTTCCGGTCACGCTCTACGATAATTCCGACAACTCGCTGCTTGGCACCTTGGGCAACGGTGTGAACAACTACCTGCTTGACACGCCGCAGCAGCTTGCCGGACCGCTTAAGATCAACACTAACGGGCGCAATGGAAGGCCGGCGTTCAATACGGCCTTATTTCCGGAAGAGAATCTGGGTCAACTGGGTAACGCCAAGCGCCGCGTCTTCTATGGACCGGGCATCAACAATTTTGACCTGACGCTCCAGAAGACTGTGCGCCTGGCTGAATCGAAATCCCTGGAGTTCCGGGTGGAGGCATTCAACGTATTCAACCACGCTCAGTTTTACGGGCCCGCGTCGGTAGACGGGCAGGTCGAAGACCCCAACTTCGGCCAGATCGTCAGCGCCGCGGCACCGCGCCTGGTACAACTCGTAGCGAAATTCAACTTCTAATGCGAATGCGTAGAGTGTTTGAGGCTGGCGCCGGAGTTTGTCAGGACGAGTTTTCCCAGCTCGACTCCGCGCAACGCGAGCATGCCATCGGCAATGGCCTGAAGGTCTTTGCCGCGGCCTTTCATGATGACGACTTCGAGGCAGTAATGATGATCGAGGTGGATGTGCGTGGTTGCAAGAACCACTGCGCCCGCATTGTGCTGAACTTCGGTTAACTTCTGCGCCAGATTTGGAACATGATGGTCGTAGACGAGCGTTAAAGTGCCGACCACCGGCTTGTTCGACTCAATCATCTCAGAAAGAAGCGCCTCACGAATAAGATCGCGGAATGCCTCGGAACGGTTAGCGTAGCCGCGCTTGGCGATGAGCCGGTCGAATTCCTTCAACAGATCGCTTTCGAGCGAAACGCCTGTTCTGCTTAGCTCTGGCATCGTCCTTCTCCATCCCCGATTGTAATTCGGAACGAATGTCCGGCAGTCTCGTTCTTTGTTCACGGCTAAGCTCGCAAAGAGACTGAGCAGGCAATTGTGTCCGCTCAGGCCTTGCTGATATTTGCATTTCCGATGCAGTGCTTTTAACCTCTTCAACCAGGCGTGTTTTGTGCGTCACAGGCGCTTTGAAATGTGATCAGGACGGTTGAAGGAGAGCAACAAGGACCATGCAACGGCGTGATTTTGTAAAAGCGATGATGGCGGCAACCGTAACTGCCAGGACCATGCTAGGACAGCAGTCAGCAACTCCGGTGGCGCCTTCAACACCTCCACCCGTACCGACTGCGCCTGGACCGGTGCCGTGGATGCATGGGCTTCTGGAGCTAAAGCCGCTCCCAATGACGCCTCTGATTCCAGACGCGGTGGCGGAAACCCACGCGCATTTTTTTAATGATCAGCAGATGGCAACCTTGCGCCGGTTATGTGAAGTTCTGTTACCTCCACTCAAAGGCTATCCGGGAGCGATCGACGCCGGAACGCCGGAGTTCATCGACTTTCTCATTGGGATCTCCCCTCAAGATCGTCAGCAGATGTATCAATCGGGTCTGGACAGGCTCGACCTCGAAGCAAAACAACACTTTGGTATGTCGTTTGTTGACGTTCAAGTGACACAGGCAGATCAACTGCTTCGCCCATGGTTGAAAACATGGATGAATGATCATCCACCTACGGAACCATTCGAGCATTTCATCAATGTCGCTCACAGCGACATCCGCACGGCAACCATCAATTCGCAGGCCTGGAATGAAGCTGCCAGCGCTGCTGGTCAGCACGAGTCGGATGTGGGCTTGTACTGGTTTCCTGTCGAGCCAGACATGTATCGCGAAGATTCTGCGCCCTTGTGCAGGCCGAGTCAAAGTAAACGACATACTTAGCGCGAAATCGAGACTTCGCTGCTTCTTTTTCAACATTGTAGCCAAGGCACGCACCGCGCCTGAAGACCGGAATCCTTGCAGAGAGAGTATTGGAATTGATGACTGAAGAAACAGTAGATGTATTAATCGTGGGCTCAGGCCATTCCGGTGGAATGGCGGCGAAAGTTCTGACGGAGAAGGGCATCTCATGCCTGATGCTGAATGCCGGGCCGATCGCCGATGTTCATAAAGACACAGAGCTGAAGCCCGCTTACGCGTTGCCATTTCGCGGCTTCAAGCAGCCGGGCCGCTTGCCGCATGTTTTTCAGTCGAATGAGTTCAATGCAAACACATGGGTCGATGAGCAGGAAGTCCCGTATACCTTCGATCCAAAACAGCCTTATAACTGGGTCAGGGTTCGGCTGTTCGGCGGACGCTCGCTCTTCTGGTCGCGGCAATCGTTCCGGCTCAGCGACTACGAATTTAAAGGTAAATCGCATGACGGCTATGGCGACGACTGGCCTATCAGCCTCGCTGACCTGGCCCCGTATTACTCGCGGGTGGAAGCAATTTTCCGCGTACGCGGTCGCGCCTACGGGCTGCCACAGTACCCTGACGGCAACTTTGTCGTGGATGACTCGCCCTGGACAGGGTGCATGCAGCGCTTTGTCGATGCCGGGAATAAAATGGGGATTCCGGTTTGCAAGGCGCGGAGTTCGCTGGGAGTGGACGGGCTGGCGAGTTCAGTCAATTTACTCCTACCCGACGCTTTCTCAACCGGCAGGCTGAAGGCAATTCCGAACGTGGTCGTGCGCGAATTGGGCGTCGACAAAAATACCGGACTCGTCAGCGAAGTCCACTTCGTCGATCGTCTCTCGCGACGGGAGATGTCGGTGCGGGCGAGAGTCGTCGTTCTGGCTGCTGGAACGCTCGAAAGTACACGCCTGTTGCTCAATTCAAAGCTGGCGAATTCCAGCGGCGTTATGGGCCATTATTTGATAGACCAGGTTTATGGGCCGGGCATCGTCTGTTCGGTGCCGGAAGCGCGCGACGGCAAAGCCACACCGCAGCTGATGGGGGGCAACGCGCTCATTCCACGCTTTCGCAACATTGATACCAAAGCCAGGAACTTTATCCGCGGATATGCGCTGAATATCTCCAGTAGCACGCATCCGATGGACCCGCGTAACTTCGCGGCCTATGGAGAGGAACTGCAAAAGAAATTAGACAGCTATAACGGGAGCGGCTTCTCGACCGGAATTATGGGAGAAGTGTTGGCCCGTTATGAGAACCATGTGAGCATCGACAAAACTGTCGTCGATGCGTGGAACATTCCGGTCCTACACATAGACACAAAATACACCGACAATGAATTCAACATGGCGCGCGACGCCGTGGATACCAGCATTGCGCTGGCGGAAGCCGCAGGCTTCGAAGTTTTGTCAAAGAACTACGATCCGAACCCTCCCGGCTACAGCATTCATGAGCTGGGCACTTGCAGAATGGGTAACGATCCCAAGACCAGCGTATTGAATAAATGGTGCCAGAGTCATGACATCAAGAACCTGTTCGTCGTGGATGGCAGCAGCTTCGTAAGTTCAGGCTGGCAGAATCCAACGATGACCATTGTGGCGCTGGCGATGAGGGCCTCAGAGCATCTGGTCGAACAGATGCGTCAGGGAGTTGTCTAAAAAGCTTCCTTGTCAGCTTAGACTTCTCAGCCGCGCAGTTACGCAGCACCAGGTTTTGGGGGCCAGCTGATCTGCCCAGTACGGCGGTAAGCCAGGTTGGCGATCTGCCCCGCACGTGCTGCGGCGACTCCGGCCTCAACTGGTGCGTTTGGCTCTTTGCGCGTCCTGACGCAGTCAAAGAAATTCTGCATATGCGTGATGGTTCCATCGCGAAAACTCTCTTCCTTGAGAACAGGATTCTGGCGGCTCTCCACACCTTCGCGATAAACGGCGAATCCGCTGCGGTTGATCTTCAATGTCGCCTCCGTTCCACGAAATTCGAGACCGCCATCGTCGATCGAGGAACTCATCATGCCCTCATAGACAACATCGAACCCGGGATAGCGAAACGCAGCCTGAACCGTGTCGGGGCAATCCCATTGCTCGAAGATGTATTTGTCTCCAAGCATCTGCGCCTCGCGCGGCTGATCGGCCTTCATGGCCCAGTGCACTACATCAATCCAGTGAGTAAATAAATCGGTCATGGCGCCGCCGCCAAAGTTCCAGAACCAGCGCCAGCGATAGAATTTTTCCTCGCTGAACGCCTGATCCGGAGCAGACCCGAGCCAGAGCTTCCAGTCAAGCGCCTGGGTGTCGACAGGCTTCGGCGGCTCGTTGCGCTGATAATTCTGCCACCAGTAGGTTCTCACCTGAGGGACGCGTCCAAGACTGCCTCCCTGAATTAAATCGACCGCGTCGCGGAAGTGAGTCCAGCTGCGTTGCTGCATGCCGCACTGCAGAATCTGTTTGCCGGAGCGAACGGCGCACGTGAGCGCAGTACCTTCTTCAATCGTATGTGTTACCGGCTTTTCAAGATATACGTCCTTGCCGGCGGCCAAGGCATCAACAGCCATGCGAACGTGCCAGTGATCGGGAGACGCGATGAATGCCACGTCGATATCCTGATCCAGCACTTCGCGATATTCGATATGCGTGGTAGCGAGCCCGTTGGAACGCTCTTTGACGGCATCGCGGCGAGGCGCATACACATCACTCACCGCAACGATTTCGCAAGGCCCGACCTTGTCAGCGCAATCGAGCAGCGTCTGCATGCGTCCGCCGGCTCCGATCACTCCGATGCGGATTTTGTCGTTTGCACCAAACACCTTCGTCGATGCAAGAGCGGTAAGTCCACCCGCGATGAGGAAGCTGCGGCGATTTGGTTGATATGGCATGAATACGCGACCCCTTTTATTCCGCGTCAATCTTATCAGCAGGGGTTTACGCGCCAGAAGCGATCTGGCAATGACAGGGTAGACCGTTTATGCACTCACAAGCGGCCCGAGCCCGCTGTCGGCTTTCTCCGCTTCTTCCGCACCAGTTCAAGAAATGAACGAAGCACCGGACTTTCATGCGGTGGAGACCACGCGATCACCAGATCAACGAAGGCTCCATGGTCAGCGAGAGGAATGAACACCAACTCATCAGTGCCCAGCGCTCTTGACCCCCGTGGAAGAATCGCCACGCCCTCCCCAGCTTCGACAAGGGCGATCACGCCTGGACCGACGGTTGCGGTGGCGCCAATTCGCGGAGAAAATCCTGCCTCGGCACAGAGAGTAATCACCTTGTCGAATACTACAGGCGAATATTTCCGGTCATTCAGGATGAAGCGTTCGTCGGCCAGTTCCCGAATGAACAAGCTGCGTCTCTTGGCCAGAGGATGGCTCTTGAGCAGCACCGCGCAGATCGGGTCCGTCTGGAAGTGCTCGGAGCGAAGGACGGCTGCGTCCGCCGGCTGTACCGGGCGGGTAAAGCCAATATCGATGGACCCTCTTTGCAACGCCCGATGCTGCATACCGGGCGCCATCTCCACCAGCGATACCTGAACATTCTTGAATCGATGGCGGAATTCCTTAATGATTGCCGGGAAAAATGTCCCCGTACCACCGACGAAGAAACCAATCGTCAACGTGCCAATCTCCCCGCGGAGCGATTTCTGCACATTCGCAACCGCTTTATCGGCGGATGCAAGAACAGCGCGGGCATCCTCCAAAAACTGCTCGCCATGGTAGGTCAGGCGGATCCGGCGGTTCTTTCGATCGAACAGTGAGACGCCTAATTCCTCCTCGAGATCGCGAATCTGCTCGCTGATCGCGGATTGCGCCACGTGAAGGAACAGTGCGGCTCTCGCAAAGCCCCCGTTTTCTGCGACGGCAACGAAGTAACGTAAGTGCCTTAGCTCCACACCTTAGGATTCTAGCTGAATGATTCTATCGTTTATTCCGATAGCTATACGCGGAACAAAGTACGAATCCATCTATCTCGATGTGAGTCAATTTAAGAACAGCGGTTTTTCCGATGGTTATGTCGACGGCCGTCGGAAGGAGGCCCTTTAGCTTGTGGATCGTTAAATTAGCGCTGGATCGCCCCTATACCTTCATCATTCTTGCCCTGCTGATCATGATCATGAGCCCGGTAGTGATCCTGCGCACGCCGACCGACATCTTTCCAAACATCAATATCCCAGTCGTAGCAGTTGCCTGGCAGTATACGGGCTTGAACCGAATCGACTTCCTACAACGGCGTCGCGGTCGTCAAGGTTTTCCTTCAGCCCGGCGCCAGTCTCGACACGGCAAACGCGCAGATCACAGCCGCATCGCAGTTTATGCTGCGCCAGCTTCCGCCCGGGACACTCCCCCCTGAGATCATCAACTTCAGCGCATCAAGCGTACCGATTCTTCAATTAGGAATTTCCGGCAAGGGGCTGGACGAGCAGCAACTCGCCGATCTCAGTCAAAACGCTGTTCGACCGCCGCTCGTGACCGTGCCCGGCGCTGTCCTTCCCCTTCCCTACGGGGGCAAGCAGCCGCAGGTCACCGTCAGCATGGATCAGGCGAAGATGCAGTCGAAAGGCGTTTCGCCGGGCGACATTCTGAACGCGATGAACGCGCAAAACGTGGTCATGCCTTCAGGCACCGCGAAGATTGGGGAAGACGAGTACGACATCCGCACCAACGCAGCTCCTCGTTCGATCGACGAGTTGAGCATGATGCCGATCAAGCAGGCAAACGGCGCGATCGTCTACCTTCGAGACGTCGCTACAGTAAGCAGTGGCGCCGCTTTTCAGACAAATATCGTGCGGCAGGATGGCCGCCGCGGCGTGCTCATCAGCGTGCTGAAAGCCGGCAATGCATCAACGTTGAGCGTCGTGCAAGGCATCCTGCACATGCTCCCGCGCGTAGCGCAAACAGTTCCACCAAACCTGAAGATGACTCCGTTAAGCGATCAGAGCATCTTCGTGCGCGCAGCCGTGTCCGGCGTGATTCGTGAAGCTGTGATCGCCGCCGCGCTCACCGGCCTGATGATTCTGCTCTTCCTCGGCAGCTGGCGCTCCACGCTCATCATCGCCGTCTCCATTCCGCTGTCGATTCTCTCGTCGGTCATCATTCTCAGCTTGATCGGCGAAACCATCAACACCATGACGCTCGGCGGCCTCGCGCTGGCCGTCGGCATTTTGGTCGACGACGCCACCGTTACGATCGAGAACATCGAGCGTTTTCTGGAAAATGGTTATGAACTGCGTGAAGCCATCCTCGACGGCGCCGCTCAGATCGCCGTGCCGGCGCTCGTCTCCACGCTTTGCATCTGCATCGTCTTCCTGCCGATGTTCTTTCTCCAGGGTGTGTCGCGTTACCTCTTCGCGCCGCTGGCCGAGGCAGTCATGTTTGCCATGCTCGCCTCCTATATTCTGTCGCGCACACTCGTACCGACCCTCGCCATGTATCTGCTCCGCATCAAAGATCACGGTGCAACGCGCAATCCGTTCCTTCGCTTTCAGCGCGGATTTGAACGTGGTTTCGAGCGTGTGCGCGCTGCGTATCAGGTCCTGCTGACGCGGCTCGTCTTCTCGCGTAAGGTTTTTGTGCCTGGCTTCCTGTTGGTTTGCCTCTGTGCCTTTCTCCTGCTGCCGTTTCTCGGGCAGGACTTCTTTCCCAACACGGACTCAGGTGAATTCATTCTTCACATCCGCGGCAAGACTGGCATGCGTATCGAAGAAACGGCACGTCTCGCCGATTTGGTTGAGACTTCGATCCGGAACAAGATTCCCGCAAGAGAGCTCAACAATATCCTCGACAATCTTGGCCTTCCCTATAGTCCCATGAACACCATGCACAGCACCTCCGGCATCGTGGGCGCGTCTGATGGCGACATCATGGTCACATTGAATGAAAACCATCATCCCACAGCTGATTATGTCCGCGATCTGCGCAAGAAGCTGCCGCGCGAATTTCCCGGGACGCTCTTTTATTTCCTGCCAGCCGACATTACGACGCAGATTCTTAACTTCGGTCTGCCGGCGCCAATTGACATACAACTGCAGAGCAATGATGTAGCAGCCAGCACCAAGGAAGCGACGGCGCTTCTGCAGCAGTTGCGACAGGTTCCGGGCCTGACTGATCTGCGCATTCAGCAGCCGATGGATTATCCAACGCTCAATGTAAATCTGGATCGGACCAAGGCGCAGCAGGGCGGATTTACGACCCGGGATGTAGCGCAGAGCATGTTGAACAGCCTCAGCGGCAGCTTCCAGATCACGCCTATGTTCTATCTGAACTACAAGAACGGGGTGAACTACAATCTCGTCGCGCAGACGCCGCAGTACCGCATGGACACGCTGCAGGATATTCAAAACATCCCCATTAACTCTTCCAATTCCGCTCCTCGCGCAACGCCGGAAGTGCTCGGCGATCTGGCTTCGATCGAGCGCGGACACGAAATGGCCATCGTCTCCCACTACAACATCCGTCGGGTGGTCGACATTTATGGGGCGGTGCAGGATCGGGACCTGGGCGCTGTCGCAAAGGATGTTGAAACCATCGTTCATCAACACGAGAAGACCCTGCCGCGCGGCATGTTCATCTCCCTTCGTGGCCAGGTCCAGACCATGCGCAGCTCATACGCCTCGCTGCTCGGCGGCCTGATTTTTGCAATCGTGCTCGTCTACATGCTCATTGTGGTGAACTTCCAGTCGTGGCTCGATCCCTTCATCATCATCACAGCTCTTCCGGCGGCGCTGGCCGGCATTGTGATTTTTCTTTTCCTCACGCACACGTCGCTTAGCGTACCGGCCTTGATGGGCGCCATCATGTGCATGGGCGTGGCAACTGCCAACAGCATTCTCGTCGTCTCCTTCGCGAAGATCCGCTACGCGGAACACGGCGATCCCATCCTGGCAGCCATTGAAGCAGGGGCGACGCGCTTTCGTCCCGTGTGCATGACGGCCCTCGCCATGATCATCGGCATGGTGCCGATGGCGCTCGGGCTCGGGGACGGCGGCGAGCAAAATGCACCGCTGGGACGCGCCGTCATCGGCGGCCTGCTTTGTGCCACCGTGGCCACTCTAGTTTTCGTACCGGCCGTCTTTGGCATGCTTCATAGCGAAAAGAAAGACGGATCTGCACACCAGCTTGAACAGAAAGAGCAGCCACAGCACGCATAAATCCACCATAACCGGCGTATGGCTGCATTCAAGTGGAGAAGAAACAAAAGGGGGCGAGGAACGATGATGCGCAACGACGAATTACATGAAGAAGGCATGAAAGACACCCGCGAGAGCGCGGTGTTGGAAGAATACAACCAGCATGCTCACAGCGGTCAAACCTCTCCGCCGATTGTGCTCGATCCACACCAGAAGCTTGGGCGTGGCCCAATCATAGGTGCCGCTCTCGCGGCGATTTTGCTCGGCGCGTTCATCGTCACGGGCATCCGCTCGCGCGTTCACGCTGAAGAGACGCTGGCGAAGAACACCAGGCAAGATGCCGTTCTCTCCGTTGCTGTCACCACCCCCGCGCATGGAGCAGACGCGCTTGAGATCACTCTGCCGGCGAATACTCAGGCCTTTATCGATACACCCATCTATGCCCGCACCAGCGGCTACCTGAAACATTGGTATGCCGACATCGGGACACGCGTGCATCAGGGTCAGGTTCTGGCCGAGATTGAAACGCCCGAACTCGATCAGCAGGTGCAGCAGGCGCAATCGGATCTCGCGACCGCGCAGGCAAACCAGCAGATCGCGCAGATCACCGCAGAACGCTGGAAGAAGCTGCTCGCCAAGAATGCCGTCTCCAAACAGGAAGCAGACCAGGCAATGAGCGACTTCAGCGCGCGCCAGTCGGCACTATCTTCCGCAGAAGCCAATTTGCGGCGTCTGCAGCAACTGCAAGGCTTTGAAAAAGTCTATGCACCGTTCGACGGTGTCATCACAGCACGCAACGTAGACATCGGCTCGCTCATCCAGGCAGGCGACAGCAACTCGCCGAGAGCGGAATTGTTTCATATAGCCTCGGCCGACAAATTGCGCCTCTTCGTGCCCGTTCCCGAGGTGTATGCCAATGAGGTGCATAACGGCGATCGTATTGCCGTCACCTCAGATGCGGCGCCCAATCAGAAATTTACAGGAACCATCGTCCGCAATTCGGACGCCATCGATATCTCCAGCCGGACGTTGAACGTAGAGGTTGATGTTCTCAATCCGGACCACAGACTGCTGCCGGGCCAGTATGCCTTTGTCCATCTGCCGATCCCGCCGTCGAACGCATCCATGACTCTGCCATCCAACGTTCTGCTCTTCCGTGCTGAAGGGCTGCGCGTCGGCGTCGTGCGCGATGGACGGGTGCAGCTTGTGCCCGTCGAGATCGGCCACGATTATGGCGCGAAGGTAGAGATCATCGCAGGTCTCACCCCTCAGGATCAGGTCATTCTCAATCCTTCAGACTCTCTCGCGCAGGGAGAGCGCGTTCAGGTCGAGCAGGGAGACGCGCAGTGAAGAAGGCTTCAATTCTAACCATTGCCTTAGCGCTCCTTCCGCTCTCCGGCTGCATGGTTGGACCGAAATACAAGACGCCTCCGGCGATCGTTGCTCCATCGTTTAAAGAAGCCCCGCCCGCTTCATTCGCTGAGCAAGACGGATGGAAACCCGGTCAGCCAAGCGACACAAAATTGAAGGGCGACTGGTGGACCATGTTTGGCGACGCGCAATTAAATGCGCTGGAAACTCAGGTCGACACCGCCAATCAGACGATCAAGGCAGCAGAGGCGAACTTTCGTGCGGCCCGCGCGCAGATTGGCTACAATCGCGCGAACGAAGCACCCACGATTGGCGTCAGTCCGAGCATCAGCACTGTTCGCGATTCGGCTAACCAGCCGTATTTCTCCAACGGCCTCGCCAATAATGGTTCAGGCAATTTCACTCTGCCCGTCGATCTCAATTACGAAATCGACCTCTGGGGACGCATCCGCCGCAGCGTAACAGCGGCCAGGGAGCAGGCTCAGGCCAGCAATGCAGATCTTGAAAATGCGCGTCTCAGCCTCCATGCAGAGCTTGCCATGGATTACTTCGGACTTCGTTGGGCGGATGCACAGACAAAGTTGCTCAACGACACAGTGAAGGCTTACCAGAGCGCCTTGCGACTCACCCAGGATCGCTTCGAGGGCGGCGCTGCGCCGCAGTCAGATGTGACGCAGGCCCAAACACAGCTTGACCAGGCGCGTGTGCAGCTGACCGATCTCGAAGTGCAGCGCACGCAATACGAACATGCCATCGCCGTCCTGATCGGCAAGTCTCCAGCGGAGCTGACCTTGGCGCCGCTCCCGCTTAATTTTCAGGCTCCCGCCATCCCCCAGATTCCCGGAGTGATGCCTGCCGTCTTGCTCGAACGGCGTCCCGATATCGCTGCCGATGAACGCAGAATGGCTGCCGCAAATGAACAGATCGGAATCGCGCAAGCGGCTTACTACCCCACCCTTTCCCTCAGTGCTGTCGCTGGTTTTCAGGGAACTTCAGCACTGAACTGGTTCACCTGGCCGAGCCGTTTCTGGGCAGTAGGGCCTGCGTTTTCTGAGACGCTTTTTGACGCTGGCCGTCGACGCTCGGCAAAAAATATAACTGAGGCGCAGTACGACGCTACGGTGGCCAATTACCGGCAGACAGTGCTTACTGCGTTTCAACAGGTGGAGGACAACCTGGCCGCGCTTCGTGTGCTCCAAAATGAAGCGCAACAGCAGCATGAAGCAACTGCATCCGCCGAGCAGTCCTTAGATCTCTTTCAAACACGCTATGAGGGCGGAGTGGACACATACCTGCAAGTCGTCACCTGGCAGACAGCCGCGCTCATGAACGAACGCAATGATCTCGACATCATGCAGCGTCGTCTCGACGCAAGCGTGCTGCTGATCAAGGCTCTAGGCGGCGGGTGGGACACTACAAAGATGCCGCACTTGTGAGCTGTTTGGAAAGTCGCTTCTGCATGATTTGATCCACACGAACCATACGTATTTCGCAGATCGCGATCTCTTGAGGCTGCGGGAACACGAGACCCTTTGTGCGAAGTGAGGTCATCTCGCATATCACTTCGGCCAGGCAATCCTCCAGGACACCGCTACCCTCGCGCCTTCCGATCCTGAAGATATACGGAAATTAGGCTATAACAGTCCAACTGGCGGCCACACACGGTGGCCGTCCCTGCGCTTGTTCACCGTCCCTGCGTGCGCAAATGCTTTGCGGAAGTCGGTGAGAAAGCTTTTTTGGTATATTTTAACTAACTGGTTAATCAATGGCCTCGAAAACATCAAACCTTAATCGTCAGAATCGCGCTGCCCAGACGAGAAAGAGAATTCTTCGCGCTGCGGTCCGCGAGTTCAGCACGCACGGACTCTCCGGCGCGCGCACCGACGCGATAGCGGAATCAGCAAAGGTCAATAAGGCGCTGCTCTACTACTACTTCAAAAGCAAGCAGAAGTTGTACACGGCAGCTGTCGAAGAAGTTTCAGGAAAAGTTGTGGAGAGTGCGCTTGCGGCACTCGATCCCGGATTCAGCGCGGGAGAGCGCTTATTGAGATCGGCGCTGAACCACTTCGACCGTGTCCTCACGCAGCGCGAATTCCAAAGCCTGATGCAGCAGGAGATGGTCCGCTTCCGGCGTGGAGAGAGCGGGTCACTGCCTCTTTTCTTCCGCACGGCATTTCAGCCTCTGGTTAAGAAGATGCAGAACGCCGTGCATGAGGGAATCAGCACAGGCGAGCTCTGCGAGATGGATTGGCTTCAAGTGATGAATTCGATCTTCGGCGCGAATGTGTTTTATTTCCTCAGCGCGCCTTTGATGCAGATGGCGCTTCCGTTCAAGCCATTCGACCTGGACGTGCTGAGGCTGCGCCGCAAGGCCGCGGTCCAGTTCCTCGGCATGGCGCTGTTCACGGACCGCGGACACGGCGCGAAGCTGGCAAAGCGCATTCTTGCTGACATGCCAATGCCTCAGGTTAAGAATATTCAGGCCCGGTTGGAAACGTTTCAGCCCCGGAGAAAAGACTTATGAATGCCCGCAAGCGGATTTTCATACTGCTTGGAGTGTTATTCATCATCGCACTCTGCTGGTATTTGTTTTCCACGAATCGTTCCAGCGACCTGCAATTGATCGGCACTGTGGACGCAAATGAAGTTGTGGTAAGCTCGCGCATCCCAGGCCGGATACAGACGCTCACCGTCGACGAAGGCGACGACGTGCAGGCCGGACAACTGATCGCGACGATACAGAGTGATGATCTCGCTGCGGCACGCAACGCGGCCGCGGCAACGGCAGCCAGCGAGGGGTACATGCTGCAGGAAGCGGGCGATACAGAGCGCCAGATCGGGCACACCACCTCGAGCCAGGTAGCGAACGCGGAAGCGCAATTGCGGGTCGCGCGAGCCGCTCTAATGCAGGCGCAGGCGCAGTACGAGCATCAAGAGGCTGATACGACGCGCGCCGTAGCCCTGGCGAAACAAGGCATCGTGAGCCAGCAATCGCGGGATGAAAACGTCACATCTCTGCGCGCTGCAAAAGCCGCCGTCGACTCGGCCAAAGAAAATGTCGCGGCAGCGCAGGCCTCACTCAAGGTTGCGCAGGCAAATACAATTCAGGCGCAGGCCCAGGCCAAAGCGGTAGACGCAACACGAAGTGAAATGCGAAATGCACAGGCACTCCTCAATCAGGCCCAGGTTCAACTCGGATACGCGCAAATTTTCTCGCCGATTTCCGGGAAGGTGAATGTGAGGGCGGCGCGTCAGGGTGAAGTGGTTGCGGCCGGAACGCCGATCGTAACCATAACCGATTTAACCCAGACCTGGGTCTATGCACCCCTTCCTGAGACCGAGGCCGATTCCGTGCAGCTGGGTGACCACCTGCGGGTAGTGATGCCGAGCGGTGCCACCCTGCAGGGCAAGGTGATCGCCAAATCGGCGGAGGGGGACTTTGCCACGCAACGCGACGTGAGCCGTCGCAAGCGGGACATTGAAACCATCCGCCTGAAACTGCTGATCGACAATCCCGGGATGCGCTACGTGCCCGGAATGCTCGCTGAAGTCTATATCCCGAAAGACAAGCTGGTAAAACAATGACCACCGGCACGGCAGGCGCCGCGGCAATCATTGTCGACAATATCGTGAAGCGCTATGGAGATTTTGAGGCCGTCGGCGGCATCTCTTTCGAGGTCGACGATGGAGAAATCTTCGGGCTGCTCGGACCAAACGGCGCCGGCAAAAGCACTCTCATTCGCATGATGACGACACTGACTCCGCTCACCAGCGGAAGGGCCGTCATCGCCGGTCATGACGTTTCACGGGAGCCCGATGCAGTCAGGCGAACGATCGGCGTCATTCCTCAGGCGCTCACCAGCGATCTCGATCTGACGGTGGAAGAAAATCTCTCCATCTATGCCAAGCTCTACCAGGTTCCGAAGGCAGAGCGCCAGCGCAATATCGAGGAGTTGCTGCAAGCGGTCGATCTTCTGAAATGGCGCAATGCACAAACCAAGACGCTCTCCGGCGGCATGCGGCGGCGACTTGAGATTGCCCGCGGCCTGGTTCACAATCCGCGGATCTTCTTCCTCGACGAGCCTACTACCGGTCTTGACCCGGTCTCGCGCAGCGCCGTATGGGAGATGCTGAACCACCTGAAAAGTACCCACCATCTCACCATGCTGATCACCACGCACTACATGGATGAAGCAGACCGGCTGTGCGACCGCATCGCGATCGTCGATCACGGAAAACTGGTTGCGCTCGACACCCCCATGGCGCTCAAAAACAGTGTCCCGGGAACGAATGTCGTCGAGGCGCAATTCACCAAGGACTCTCCGGAATGGCCGTCACGATTAAGGCAGCTGGCCGATGTAACCTCAGTGGAGTCGCAGGGCGCGGGGATGTATCGACTGCTCACCTCCAACGGCTCGCTTACGACCACGCAGCTGGTGGAGCTGGCGGTCAATAGCGGCGATCCCCTCAAGTCGTTGAGCGTGCAGACAACTACGCTCGACGACGTCTTCGTTCACTACACCGGGCGTCAGCTTCGCGACGAACAGGTGAAGGCGCTCGGGTTTGTCATGCCGCAACGTCCAGGAGTTCAACCATGACACGAATGATGGCGATCGTAGAACGCGAGATGCGGAAATTCTTCCGCTCGCCGGCGCTGATGATGGTCTCCATGACGCTTCCGCTGGTGCAATTGATCATCCTGGGCAATGCGTTCGGCGGCAAAATCAGGGGCGCGCGGATGGGGGTCGTGGATTACGACCGAGGCTCCCAGGCCCTTAAGATTCACGAAGCTTTCAATTCAATCGCCGCAAACATCCGCACCTTCACCACGGTTGCATACGACAATGAGGCAACAGCACGGCAGGATGTGCGGACCGGCAAACTGGATGGAGCCGTTATTATTCCGGCGCAATATTCGCGGCGAGTCCTTGCAGGTGATTCTCCAAAAATCGGCCTGGTAGTCGACAACACCGACCAGACGATGAGCAGCAGCCTCGAGGCCGAGATGCAGGCTGTTGTAGACGCGTTGAATGCTCCTGCAATCCAGCCGGAGGTTGCGCAGCAGATCGCGCTGGAGATCGTCGAACTCTATCCTTACGTCGAATACATGAAGTATCTGCTCTCCGGCTCCATCGCGCTCGCCATGTATGTAGCCGTGATGATTGGCGGCGGCATGCTGTATATCGACGACAAAGCGCGCGGCGTGCACGAAGGCTATCTCGTTACTCCCATTACCAGACTGGAATTGGTTTTGGGGCTGAACCTCGCGGGCACGATCAAGGCGGTGCTGTCGGGCATCTGTCTTACGGTTATCGGCTCGCTGTTCGCCGGTCTTGGAGTCATCTTCCATCCAATGGCGGCCCTGCAACTGCTCCTGCTGATTGTCGCCAGCTCCGTTGCGTTTAACGGCATGATGTTTCTGATGATGGTGCGCGTTGAAGACCCTCTGGTGCCGCGCGCGATGTTTGGCGTCCTGAACACGCTGCTGTTCTTTCCCAGCGGAGCCATCTCGCCCATCGTAGGATTTCCGCAATGGCTGCGCGCCATCGCCGTGGCCGATCCTTTTACGTATGTGGTACACGGCTTCAAGGCGGTCCTGCTCAAAGATGGCGGCTTCACTGCGATCTGGATGGATCTGATCTTCCTGTTCGGCTTTGGAGTAGCGACACTCCTGATCGCGACGCCGCTGTTTAAACGGACTCTGTAACATTGCGCAGACAGAGAATAACTCGTTGGAGCCACCACTTGTGGTCTCTCCAGCAGGCTTCAATGGCCAACGACGATTTGGATGAACATCGAAATAGCTGGATCCAGAATTACGGCCGCTGCTTCCAAAACAGACTTGTGCGTCTTATGGAGTATGGGAAAATTGACATCACTGGAACGAATTAGCATGAATGGTCGTGTGGCCCCCGTTACGTTTCTCGCAGTACTTTTTCTTGTCCTCGCAACTGGAAGGCCTGCCGCTGCACAAGCCAGCGATCCTGCGTCCCTCGTCAACCCCTTGATCGGGACGACGAATGGCGGGAACGATTATCCCGGCGCAGTGCTTCCCTTTGGCATGGTGGCGTGGAGCCCTGAAGAGCCATCGAACAAGCCGCGGCGCAAGGTTGAGGGCGTGCCCGGATCGATGAAGGATGACCGTGCTCGCCCAGCGGCGCCCGGCGGCTACGAGTACACCGCGACGAAAATGCGTGGCTTTTCGCTCACGCATCTGATGGGTACCGGCTGTGCGGGCGCCAGCGGCGATATTCCCTTCATGCCGTTTGTCGGCAACGTACAGAGTTCGCCATCTGACGATGCGAATAACGAAATCTATGCAAGCCAGTTTTCTCATGCAGACGAAACCGCCGTTGCAGGTTATTACCGGGTGAAGCTGGCAAATGGCGCGACGGTAGAACTGACGGCAACGCCGCGCACGGGCGCCGGACGCTTTACCTATCCAGCCGGCCAACCAGCGACGATGCTCGTCCGCACCTCTGATTCAGAGACCGGGAGCACGGATGCGACGATCAGGATTGACGCGGCGACACGCACCATCTCAGGCTCGGTCACGAGCGGCAACTTCTGTGGCTACCTCGGCACGACGGATCGCCGCAGCTACTATACGCTCTACTTTGTGGCTCATTTCGAACAGCCATTTCTGACCACTGGCACATGGCAGGATTCAGCAGTCCGCCCCAATACTACGGAAGCCGGCGGCGGCACTACGTATGGCACGCGCGGCTTTCCTCCTCCGGGTAAAGGTTCGGGGGGATGGGTGACACTAGATACCTCGAAGTCTCCCGTTGTGAATGTTCGCGTCGGCATCTCGTATGTCAGCGAGAAGAATGCTGAAGCTAACCTGCGAGCGGAGAATCCGGACGGCACTGATTTTGAAACGTTGCGCCAGCGCGCACATGCGGCGTGGAATGAAGCCCTCGACCGCATCCATATCAGCGGCGGAACAGCCGATCAACGGACGGTCTTTTATACCGCGCTCTATCACACGATGATGGGCGAAAACCTGTACAGCGATGTGAACGGCAGTTATTTCGGCATGGACCAGAAGGTGCATACGGTCACATCTCCGCAAAAGGCGCAGTACAGTACCTTTTCCGGATGGGATGTGTACCGATCACAGTTACAATTGGTAACGCTGCTAGCACCCGATGTAGGCAGCGACATCGCGCAGTCTCTGCTGAATCAGGCCGATCAGAACGGAGGCGAATGGGACCGCTGGACACACAACTCCGGCATTACGCATGTCATGAATGGCGATCCGGCTGCGCCTGCCATCGCAGATATTCTCGCCTTCGGAGGCGATGGCTTCGACGTGAAGTCAGCGTATCGCTCGTTGCTGAAAGCCGCAACCGAGCCCACAGCACATGACCTGAGCAACGAAGGCTGTCCCGTGGAATGTGTGGGCCAACGCCCGTCGCTCGATTTATGGTTGAAGCTCCACTACATTCCCACGAACGCCAACGCGTGGGGACCGGCAGCGGACACCCTCGAAGATGTGACTGCGGACTTCGCGATTGCAGAACTCGCACGCCGTCTCGACGACAAGCCGAACCATGCACTGTTCCTCGAACGCGCGCAGTATTGGAAGAATATCTTCAACCCGAAGGCGACGAGCCAGGGCGGCTACATCCAGAACCGCAACGCGGATGGGAGCTGGCCGAAGTTCGATCCAGCATCCGACGATGGCTTTGTAGAGGGCAGCGCAGCCCAGTATCTCTGGATGATTCCCTTCAACGAGCGCGGCCTCTTCGATATGCTCGGCGGCAACAACTCAACAACTGCGCGGCTTGATGCGTTCTTCCACAAACCGGATGGCTCATGGGCAGTAACTGAGTCCGGCGGCCTGCATGCCGAGCTGAATAATGAGCCATCGATTGAGACGCCTTGGCTCTATGATTTTTCCGGCCAGCCGTGGAAGACGCAGGAGACTGTTCGTCAGGTGCTGAACACGATCTGGACGAACACGCCGAAGGGAATGCCGGGCAATGACGATCTCGGCGAGATGTCGTCGTGGTATGTCTGGTCGGCGATGGGCATATACCCCGAAATACCGGGCCGCGCCGAGTTGGTGCTGGGCAGTCCGCTCTTTCCCGAGATCCGCATCCACCGTCCAGCCCACGACATCGTCATCAAGAGCAGTGGAGCAGCGAATGACTCTCCGTATGTCCACGCTCTCAAGGTAAATGGCAAGTCTACTTCGCGGACGTGGCTCTCAGGGGCATTCCTGAAACACGGCGGCACGCTGGAATACTTGTTGTCGTCTGCGCCCGACAAGCCGTGGGGAACGGGCGCGGACGATGCGCCGCCGTCTTTTGCTCCCGCGACGAAGTAGCGACTTGGGACTGGAGAGATCGGTAACTACGAGTGTGTCAATTCCGCGATCCGATTCAGACGAATCAGTTACAGTGAAGCCAGGAGAATGAATGCCGGACGAGGATGTGGCAGGCCATCATGCGCGACCGGACATTTTCCGATGCCAGGCAGACGGGCTCGCAAATCGTCCTGCAGACGCCCACTCCGGCGATACCACGGTCGAAGAAAGACCATCTCTTCAAATTAGCTGCCGCGCCGTTCCGGAAGCAGAGAAATGACCTCGGCGATTGCTGCGATCTGGCCGCAGCCCCTCGACCCGCTTCACTCCACGGTGCTCTCCGCACTCATGGCGGCGCTTCCTCTGATCCTCATACTCGTTCTAATGGGAGGACTTCGCAAAAGCGGCCTGTTTGCCGCGGCTAGTGGTCTGGGCATGACCGGATTGCTCGCGATGCTCATCTGGCACATGCCCTTCGCGTTGCTCCTGTGGAGCACCGCCTATGGGTTCATCTATGCACTCTGGCCGGTTCTGTGGATCGTCTTTTGTGGCCTCTGGCTCTACAACCTCACGCAAGACACGGGCAAATTTGAGCTGCTTCGTCGCTGGATGGAAGAGCACGCATCAGGGGATGCCTGTATCCAGGCAATTTTGGTGGCCTTCTGCTTCGGAGCGCTGCTGGAAGGCAGCGCAGGCTTCGGAACACCCGTCGCGGTGACCGCCTGTCTGCTGGTTGGTCTCGGTTTTGAACCGCGCCGAGCGGTCGTTGTCGCGCTGATTGCGAACACGACGCCCGTAGCTTTCGGTGGGTTGGGGATTCCCATCGTAGCGCTGGCCGGAGTCACAGGACTCAACCTGTCCCAGCTCTCTGCCATGGTGGGGAGACAGGTTCCTTTGCTGTCCTTCATCCTTCCGGCTTACCTCGTGTGGGTGGTCGCGCGTGGCAAAGGCTTGAGACGAACCTGGCCGGCAGCCCTAGTCGTCGGCAGCACCTTTGCCCTGGCTCAGTTCCTGGTATCGAACCTGTGGGGACCGTATGCAACAGACGTGGTCGCCGCATTGGTCTCGACCGCCGCTTTGGTAGCTTTTCTTCGTGTTTGGGGGCCGAGTCGTGCAAACCAGGAACGGCTGGGCGATGAATCCCCCGTCTCGGTTGCTGTTTCGAGACCTGCCGTACTCTCTTCAAGACAAGCCTTCGCGGCTTGTCTGCCATGGGGCATGCTCTCCGCCGTGATGATTTTGTGGTCCTACCTCAAACTTTTGCCGAAGGGCCAGATCACAATTCCAATTCCCAGCCTGCACAACGGCATTCTTATTACTCTCTACCAAAAGCCCTACTCTGCTCTTTATTCCTTTCAGCCTCTTGGGGCCGGGACCGCGGTCCTGGTCGCGACCGTGCTTACATCTCTGTGCTTTGGAGTGCGTGGCCGGGTCTTCTTGAAGTCTGGATCCAAAACGCTCCGTCAGTTGCGGCTTCCCGGCTTGACCGTCATGTTGATTGTCGGCCTGGCATACCTCTACAACTACTCGGGAATGGCCTACACGCTGGGAGCGGCCATGGCTCGGGTCGGCCCAGCCTTTCCATTGGTGAGCGGCTACCTGGGTTGGATCGCGTGTTTCCTCAGCGGTAGTGATACGGCCAGTAACCTGCTCTTCGGCAATCTGCAGGCCGCAGCGGCTCATCAGCTCCATCTCAGCCCCGTGCTTCTGGCTGCCACCAATTCTTCAGGAGCGGTCACCGGAAAAATGATCTCCCCGCAGAACATTGCGGTCGGAGTGACAACGGTCGGTCTGATCGGCCAGGAAGGCAAAATCCTGCGTGGCGCTTTCTGGCACAGTATCCTCCTTGCCGCTATGCTGAGCCTTGTAGCTCTTGCTCAAGCGTACTGGGTGCCATGGATGGTCCCCTGACGCTGCGGCGAGACGCCTGCGGGCTGTGCATTGGCTACAACATGATTCTGGCCTGTTTTGCGGAAAATTGTGAAGCCACTAGGCCCGAATGATATGGCCTCTACCTCCAAGGCAAATATGCCCGCATTACTGCGGGCATATTTGTCCTTTCATTGCGTTACCAACCGATGCCGAAAGCCATATGCTCCGGTTGGGGCGTGGTGATTGTGGTGCTTTGGTTGTTGTTGTCGTCGTAGGAGAAGCCGTACGCCAGCCCTCCGATCGAGTGCTTGTGCCAGAACTGTGAGTAAAAGTTGGCAGGGGCTGAGCCATAGTAGGCCGAGACGTTTGTCCAATTCGCGGGGTTCAGCAGAACACCACGGTTGGTTGCCGAGCAGATCTGGTTTTCCAGTTGCAGCTGCACGGCGTTTTCATCCTGGAGTTGGGGTGTGTTTCCCGGAACGCCAGTTGCCATCGTACCTGCGCACTCGAGTATGTCCTGCGTGGAAGGTTGCTGCACGACGAAGACTTCGCCGGAATTCGCCGCTGCCGGATTGACCTCCGTGAAGGTGAGGGTTGATCCCGATGCGGTACCCGCGAACTGGCGTCCGTTGAGAGTTATGGTAAGCGGCGCAGTGGAGAATTGAGTCCATGCGCCCGCGACATAACTGTCGAAGTAGTTCGCGTTCGCACCACCGGGAGCCATGGATAGCTTGGCCGGTGAGAAAATCCGAAGGTTAGACATCGTGGTTGGTTGGAACTGTGCCGGTACCTCGCTGGCGAATTCACTGTCGATCTGGGCTATGGATTCGGTGATGCCGACCTGCTGGTGGAAGGTACCGCCCGCGCCCCAGACATCGAGGAGCAGCGGCAATCCGAACTCGTCTACCTGCGTGGTGTTGATGAAGATACCGTTGTTGTTGTTGAACTCGTACCAGTCAAAGTGTGTGTTGATATTGGGGTCGGTGGCATTCTGCGGGTTCGGTCCAGCATAACCCGTTACGTTGCCGTTATCGTCTCCGTTGACCTGGACATACAAAGGGTTGCCGAGCGAGATGTAGGCGCGCGCTGAGATGAACGTTGGAATCTTCAGCAGCTTGCTTTGCGCCAGCGTGAAGGAGTAGTTGCCATAGTTCTGGCCGTTCGGGCCGGTCAGGTGATTAGCGGCAGAAGCATCGTTCAAGGTGAAATCGACGATTGTGCCGTCGAAGTTCAAGTAAGCGAATTGGTTGTTGCTGGGATCGATGCCGATCACGGTGACGTAGATCTGATTGTCAGCCCACGCTCCGTTGGTGTTGTTGTTGAGATCGACGCCGACGAAGCCCGGATAGATTGTGTAATTCGAGACCGTCAGGGTCGCAGCCGTTGAGGCGACTGTTCCGCTCGCATTGCTAACGATGACGCTGTACTGTTCACCGTTGTCAGTCGACGCAAGGGTCGGAGTCGTGTAGCTCACCGACGTAGCGCCGGAAATCGCGCCGCCATTTTTGAGCCATTGATAGGTGAAGGGGCCAGTGCCAGCCGCAACCACGTCAAAGGTCGCGGTGCTGCCCACGCTGGAAGACTGATTTGCAGGTTGCGTCGTGATGGTCGGCGCATTTGGCGGCGTGGTCGACGCAGAAGAAGAGAGGACTTCGATGCCATTGATCTCGGCGTTGTCCGTGATCGTGCTGAACTGAAGCACGATCTGGCCTTGCGCATTGGCGGTCGTCGTGAACGGTTCGACAATCGCGATGTCCTGGCCGCCGGCAGTTGCGAAGATGTCGAAGTTGGTGAGCACCTGCGTGCCGTTGATGCTGACGTTAAAGACACGCTTTCCAGCCGCGGTCCAGTAGTATTCGTCAAAGTGCAACCGCACCGTGTAGGTCGCCCCGACAGTTAGGCCAGGGAGAGTATAGGTGAAATTGCCGAAGCGTTGATGCTGGTAGACCGACTGAGGAGCAGGGTTCGTCACCCCCGAGGTGTTGATGGTCGCCCCGGTAGCCGATGCGTTTCCACCGTTGAAGTCTTCATCTGCGGCAAAGTTGCCCGCAGCGGGACCTCCGGCGCTGATGGCAAGCACATCCGTGCCACAGTTTGTCGTGCAGCCTTCGGCAAGTGTGATGGCCGTGGCGGTGTTGGAAGCCGGCGAAGTGCCGCCTGCGTTGACCGCTTCAACGGTGTAGGAGTAACTGGTGGAGGCCGTAAGCCCGGTATCGGTGTAAGTGGTTCCGTTCAAGCCACTCGCCACGGCGGTTCCATTGCGAAGCACCGTGTATGTAACTCCTGACGTCACGGAGGCCATCCAACTCAGGTTGATCTGGCTGGAGGAAGCCGCGGTCGCCGTCAGATTCGTAGGCGCGACTGGAATCGCGATGGTGGTGGCGCTGGCTTGTGGAGTCGGAGCCGACGTGCCGGAGGCATTGGAGGCTTCGACTACATAGTAGTAAGTTGTGTTCACAGCGAGACCGGTATCCGCATACGTAGTTCCGGTTGCCGTGGCGATTTGATTGGCGCTGGAAGGCGTGAAGCCGGACGTCGTGCTGCGGAAGACGTCATAGATCACGCCGGGTATCGAAGATGCCGTCCAGCTCAGATTGATCTGGCTGGGTGAAGCGGCGGTCGCAGTCAGGTTGCTGGGTGCGGCAGGCGGAGCAGCGACAACTTCGATGCCGTTGATCTCTGCATTGTCGGTGATTGTGGTGAACTGAAGCACGATCTGCCCCTGGGCATTGGCGGTTGTTGTAAACGGCTCGACGATCGCGATGTCCTGGCCCCCGGCGGTTGCGAGGATATCGAAGTTACTGAGAACTTGCGTGCCGTTGATGCTGACGTTAAAGACGCGTTGTCCCGGCTGAGTCCAGTAGAACTCATCGAAGTGCAACCGCACCGTGTAGCTTGCTCCGGGGTTCAAGCCGGGAAGTGTGTAGGTGAAGTTGTTGCCGACACGTTGATGCTGGTAGACCGACTGCGGAGCGGGGTTCATCACTCCCGAGGTGTTGATGGTCGCGCCGGTGCCGGACGCCGCTCCGCCGTTGAAGTCTTCATCGGCGGCGTAGGCGCCCGCTGCAGGACCACCCGCGCTGATGGCAAGCACATCCGAGCCGCAACCCGAAGTGCAGTTGACATCGAACGTGGTTGCAGTGGCTGTGTTGGAGGCCATCGAAGTGCCGGCCGAGTCAATCGCCTCCACAGTGTACGAGTAAGTGGTTGAGGCCGTCAGGCCGGTGTCGCTGTAAGTGGTGCCGGTGAGGTTATTGGCGATGGCGATTCCGTTGCGGAGCACCGTGTACGTGACTCCGGAAGTCGCCGAAGCCGTCCAGCTCAGGTTTATCTGGTTGGAGGAGGCAACTGTCGCCGTCAGATTCGACGGCGCATTGGGTGGCGTATTCGCCGCAGTCGAAGTCACAACTTCGATGCCGTTGATCTCGGCATTATCTACGACCGAGACGAATTGAAGGACAATCTGACCCTGAGCGTTGGCGGTCGCCGCGAACTGCTCGATGACCGCGATGTCCTGGCCCCCGGCGGCGGCGAGGATGTCGAAGTTGGTCAGCACCTGTGTGCCGTTGATGCTGACGTTAAATACGCGTTGTCCCGGCTGAGTCCAGTAGAACTCGTCGAAGTGCAAGCGCACCACGTAGCTGGTCCCGGGCGTCAGACCAGTAAGTGTGTAGATGAAGTTACCGAAGCGTTGATTCTGATAGACCGACTGGGGAGCAGGATTCGTCACCTCAGAGGTATTGATCGTCGCGTTGGTGCCCGACGCCGTTCCGCCGGTGAAATCTTCATCGGGAGCGAAGATGCCTGCGCCAGGACCGCCCGCGCTGATAGCAAGCACATCCGAGCCGCAGTTCGACGTGCAGCCTACTTCGGGCGTGGTTGCCGAAGCAGTGTTGGAGGCCGCCGAAGTGCCGTCCGAGTCTGTTGCTTCGACGATGTAGTAGTAGGTTGTCGTGGGAGCCGCGCTAGTGTCCGAATACGTCGTGCCAGTTGCGGTGGCTATCTGGTTTGCACTGGAGGGAGTAAACCCGGCAGTGGTGTCACGATAGACGTTGTAACTGACAACGCAGCCGCTTGCTGCAGTGCTGGCGCCCCACGTCAGGTTGACCTCGCTGGAAGCGTTGGCACCCGCAGTCAGCGTGCCCGGCGTGCCCGGAGCAGCGCTGCAGTCATTCGCCTGCACGGTGAGCGTGACCGCGTTGCTGGTAACCGTACCAAACACATCGCCGACAGCCACGCTGAAGAGCGCGCCATTGTCTGCCATCGTGGTAGCCGGTGTCGTGTAGCTGGACGATGTTGCGCCGGCGATTGGGCTTCCGTTTTCGGACCACTGGTAGGTCAGGGTTCCAGTGCCGGTAGCTGTCACGCTGAAGGTTGCTGTCTGTCCCATGGTTACGGTCTGATTGGTTGGTTGCGTCGTAATGGTGGGCGCCGATCCCGAATCGGTTCCAGAGGTGCACAGAGTGGCGCCAGGGTAGTTGTTTGTGACCTGGTAAGCCGAGGTGCCGTCGAAGTTCACGACCGAGGATTTCGTGGAATCATCCGGATCGACCGTAGAAGTCCACGTGCTCCAGGTTCCTGGAAACGCGCAGGTGGCGTTGTTGACGCCGCTGATGCCCAGCGCTTCCGACTGCGTGGGCAGGCGCATGCTGAGACTCGCGCAGTAGTTTTGCGCGTCGACTCCGGTGAATTGCGAACCGGGCGTCGTGTCAGTCTGGACGGTGCGTGTCCATGTAAGGCCACTCAGGTTATCTGTCACCAGATTGGAATTCGACGAGTTGATGGTATATCGCTCGGTCACGCCACCACATTGGGCCACGTTGTAGACCTGGAACTCATAGATCGAGTAGCCATATTGTGTTGCGCGTTGTATCCCGTTCATCCGGATATAACGTCCGCTTACCGTCGGGAAGTTGAGCGTTTCCGTTCCGCCTGCACCGGCGTTGTTGGTGTAGGCCACGTTCCAGGTCGGATTGGTTGAGGGGTCGGCGCTGGTATAGAGGATCTGATACTGCGTCGCGTACGCATTCTCCCAGTTGATGATGACCGTGTTGAAGGACTGTACAGAACCCAGGTCAACCTGCAGCCACGAAGGATCGACTCCCGCGACCGGAGGCGTAGGCGGGGCGTTCGCTGTTGCCGAGCCCCAGCGCGTGGCTAGATTGCCGTCGACCGCATTCTCGGGCCCGAGACATCCTGTGCCCGTGTAAGGCGGTGTTGTCGTTCCATCATTGCACGCATTCTGGGTGCTGCTGGAGGTTGCCGTCTTGTTCAGGGCCAGATTGACGCCCGGAGGCGCGAGCGTGATTTGCGTGGGGTTGCTGGTAGCCGGTGCGTTGGCGGCATTGTTCACCGTCACCGTATAGGCGCCCACGTTCGCGGAACTCACAGCGGGGATCGTATAGCTGATCGTGCCGGACAGCTGCGTACCGCTGGTAAGAATGATGGCCGTTCCACCTGCAGGCGTGAATTGCCATTGATAGGTGTAAGGTGCGGATCCGGCTACCACGGCTGTGAGCTGAACCGGTTCGTTGACCGGCACGATGCTGCCGGCAGGTTGCGTGATAAACGACACGGGCGTTGGCGCATTGACCGTGACCACTGCGGTTGAAGATTGCACCTGGCCGAGCGGGTTGGTCACTATAACGTAGAAGCTTTGTGTTCCTGTGGCGGTGAATACAGGCGTGGTGTAGCTCGCTTGCGTCGCGCCCGGAATTGCACCCGAACCGACCTGATACCACTGGTATGTGAGTGCAGGCGAACCGGTGGCCACGACGGTCAGCGTCGCCGATTGTCCCACGACTGCGGACTGAGACGCGGGCTGCGTGGTGATGGCAACATTCGCAGACGCATCAACGGTGAGAGTGACCGGGTTCGATGTCACCGTACCGAAGCTGCTGGTCACCGTTACAGTAAAGGTGTCACCGTTGTCTGCGGCGGTTGTCGGAGGCGTGGTGTATGTGGGGTTGGTTGCGCCGGAAATCGGGCCGTTCCTGTCCGACCACTGGTAGCTGAGTGTTCCGGAGCCGGAGGCTGCCACCATAAACGTTGCCGCATACCCCACGGTCGTTGCGGTATTCACTGGCGGCACGATGATCGCCGGCGGTTGCGATTGGGAAGGGGCCGGAGGGACAACGGATGTCAGCGTGACGCTGCCGCTTGCCAGCCCCGGTGCGCTCGCGGTCACAGTAACGGTTCCAGGAGTGAACGTGCTGCGCAGCGCGATCTTCTGCAGTCCTCCCTCGAAGTTCAGTTCCGGATCACCGGGCGAGTGGAAGAAGGCATAGGGCAGTCCCGGAATCACATTGCTGTTGGCCTGAGAAAACGCATCCTGGTAGTAATTCGTCCACGACGGATCGGCAACCAGCTGTTGCGTCCCGCCCATGTAGGTGGCAGGACCATTCACGGAGAAGGTGACGTTATCTGCTGCCGTGGGCACGAAGTTGCCATTGGCGTCCTCCACTTGCGCTACAACAAAGGCAGCGTCGGAACCATTAGCTGTCCACTGGAAGCTGGTGCCGTCCGGCTTGGTCACTTCGGGGACAACACTCAGTACGATTTTGTTCTCGGCTCCGGCGGTCGTGCGTGTATCGGTCACGCCGGGAACCGGATTGCCATTCTCATCGAGGCATTCCGCGGTGACCGTGCCTGGGGCCCAGTTCACCATCCAGTGGACCTGGCCGGGCATAACAGTGGTGTTCTGGGTCAGATCCGAGTGCGAGTCGATATTCCACGGATTGGGCGTCTGATCCGGGAGGTTCGCTCCTGTGACCGGATCGTTTGGAGCGCCATTGATCAGCAGACGAACCGCAGGACAGTTACTGAAGGCATTCTCCTGGATCGGAGTGCCCGGCGTGTACTCGTACGCGCGGTTCCAGTGATGCGCCAGGTGAACGACCGGCTGAATCGAATAGGGTACCCAGTTCGCCTGATAGATGTAGTAGAGCAATCGAGGAAAGCGATTCGCGTCTGTCGAGGAATAGCCTAGCGAGCGGACGTAGTTCACCATGTTGGGCTGATTTTGATATTCAGCCCAGAGACTCACCTCGCCCGGCGACTCGGCAAAGTACCACTGCGCCATGCCGAAGGCGTTTGCTTCCCTGCCCTGCCGCCAGTCGTCCAGATAGGGTGCGGCAAAGGCGAGTTCGTAATCGTAGGCCAGGCCGCGGCCCGTCCCCATGTTGTCCCAATACTCAGCGCCGAAGGCCGGATTGTTCGGATTCTGCTCCTTGTTTCCTGCCTCGCACCCCGCGCCGTCACACTCGTCCATGAAGCCGTATGTTGGACTGTAGGTACGATCTGCACTTACACGCGGATTGATGTCGTCCCACGTTGTTTCGATCGTTCCCAGCTCATTCGCAAGGGTCGGATTCATGCCGCCGTTATCACGTTCCCAGTCGAGAATCGACGGGTGGCTGCGATCGCGGATGATCATGTCGCGATGCAGCTCCTGCTTCAACTGTTCATCGTCAGCGGTCGGGTTGGAGCTCGCATTCCAATAGCCCTCGCCGTCTCCGCTGGGCTGGTCGATCATGATGCCGTAAGCATCGGCCGCTTCGACCATCTCCTCGCTGCTGGTCGAGTGGCCGGGCCGCCAGACATTGCCGCCCTGCGCCGCGATCTGGGCCATGTCGCGCCACCACTGCTCATCCGGAACTGACGATCCAAGGGCGGGATAATCGTAGCGGCTGGCGCCTCCCCAGAGATACGTGGCGTGACCATTGAAGTAAGGAAAGTTCGCATCCCAGGTGATCGTGCGAATGCCCAGCGTACTTTGTGCCGAGTCAACCACGACGCCGTTCACGCTGACGATGTGGTAGACCTTGTACAAATAAGGTTTCCCGTAGATTGAGTTATTGGGATACCACAACGTGGGGTTCTGAATCGTTATCTTCTGATCGAACATCGGTGTTGCGCCAGAGGGAAACGTGGCAGCCGTCATCGCGGGCACGGTCTGCGAGATCGGCGGCGCGGTGACGACGACGTTGCCCTGTGCGTCCACGATCTGCGTGGTCAACGTGACCTGCTGGGCTGTCGCCGTCTCATTGAGCACGTTGGTCTGCACATCGACCACCGCCGAGGCTGCGGTCGCGGTCCCCTCTGCGGCCGGCGCCTCAGATACGGTCCCGACATACGTTCCCCAGGTCTTCTGATTCGAATAAACGTTCAGCGGAATATGCACCGGATTGGTGACGTACAGATAGACGTTGCGGAACAGGCCTGCCATGGCCTGACCGAAACGGAAGGCGCCAGAGAAGTTGGGTTGCTCATACCACGGAGCACCACGCGAGACATCGATCGCGATGACGTTGTCCGTGGCGCCGTCGGCAACAATATACGGTGTTAGGTCGCAAATCACCGGAACAAAACCCACCACGTGCGTGGCCTGCGCATCGGCCGCAACCGCGCTGATGCCGGGCAGCAGCGTGCCATTGATGAAGACCTGCACGCCAGTGTGCGAGCCTTCAATGTTCAGCAGGAATTTCTGGCCCGCGTACTTCGGATCGACCTTGAAGTGCAGGCGGTACCAGTTGTAGTTTCCCGTCAATGATCCCTGGCCGCCACCGGAGGTCTGGTTGATGAAGGTGCGCGGAATATTCGCGTCATAGGGCAGGCCAACCTGCTGCCAGCCGGCGGTAGCGTCGGAACTCTCGACAAAACCAGGCGACGAATACGTCGTTGAGTTGTTCGTGTTCTCGAACCACCAGTGATTCTGCGAAGCGTTCGAAGTTGAGGTCGCGTCCCCGATGTACTCCGGCACTCCCGCCGCCAGATTGATTGTCTGTCGCTGCGAGATCGGCAGCGTCGGCTCCACCTGCTGGCCATGGATTTGACGGGCATTGAGCAGCACCATCAACAATGGAAGTATCGCCAGGAGTGTCCTTATTGAGACCTCGCGCCTATGTCCGTGTTTGCTTGAAGCAAGAATGCGGTTTGAACCGCTTAGCCTCCGCCCGAAACTTGCCATGCGTCTGATATTGAACATGTACCTTCTTCTCACAGTCCCCTCCAATTTCGATAACCTCAAAAGCCGCTCAGGTCTCAGAGCGCGCCCCAAAGCCATACACACACACGTAGTGAGGTTCGGCAGCTATGACCGTCCTTACACAACCCCTCTCGCCGCCCTGAAGCAACCAGAACTGCTTCCCTACTCCGATCTCGTCAGAGGGGGAGCCTGGGGGTGTTGGGCGGACCCTGATGCTTATTGAGCTGCTATATGGGATTCACAGAGTTTGATAACAACTCCCCTGGCGGGCGCGCATAACACTCCGGCAAGTAGCAAGAATGAGCAAGGAAAACCATGCATGGTATGAGACAATCGTTTGTCTCGGAACGGCGTGCGTATGCGATCAAAATCGTTCCCTCAACTCATCATTTGCTGCGTGGAAGAAACCGATATGACGAAGTCACGATCGGGAAGTAGGGATAACCTATGACAGGATAATGCCATAGTTATTCTGGCACTGACATTACAAGTTATAAATTTATGCAAGCTGTCCTATTACCTAGGACATGTTTTTGTCCCAAGCACATCCAGAGTGTTCATGGTTACTGATAGCTTTGTCGCGATGTTCGCTCATTTTATAAATTCCTTATTACAGTTTTTGCCCGCAATAACCGTCTTTCATTTCTTCCGACCTATATAAGTCGTGGGAATCCGCGTCCGTTCCATTTGTTTTGCGGCACGGCACACGAGTGCTTTCTCGCCGTCACGAAGGTCTTGAGCATGCGTTGAAACTTGTATATTTGACGCGCAGGGGCACGAAACACGCTCACAATGCGGGAGTGGCTTGGAATCTCATTCTCAGAGCCAAGAAAACACCCCAAGTTATCACCAGGGCGATCGAAGGAAATATTACTGGCCTATCGTTTTCTTTCTCCGGATCCAAATAGAGAATCACTGACCGAACTTCGTTGTAGGCGAGTGCCGGGATAGAAGATTCAAATTGCATCATCGCCGCCGGCGTGGTCATTGGATCTGCGCTCGAGTAGCTGTTGTAAAGCGCGAACCCGAACGTAAAACGGTCCGAGCGTGACCAAATGACATTGGAGGCATGGCAAGACAAAAGCGGCGACTTACATTGGGGCTACGGCTCAATCAGCAACCCAAGCCGGATCTCTTGGTGGCGGGTCAATTCAAGATGCCGATCCCTCGGCTGCTAAAGCCGCACCCATCTTTATGGCGTTTACGGTACCGCTGAAGCCGTGCCCTTTCAAATCAAACCAAATTACCCACTACCGATCTCTTTTCCTTCTTCCTTGCACTCGGCGGCTGTGCTAAACTTCCGCCGTCTCAGCCTCGTTGCGCTTCACTTCCCGTTTTCAGCCTAGATATACGAGCGGTCTGTTCTCGGCGGTTCATTCGCCGCTACAAGCCTGGCTCGGAGTAGGTAGCGTGGAAGCAGCGCGTTGCGGAGGGAGGGCGTATGCGGCAGATACGATCGGGCGCGGTCTTTCAGGCTGTGCTATTTCTAAGTCTTTTG
>Ga0335072_10001360_pt1 | contig 39913 bp, 32 predicted proteins | sample Lox_Sample_21_FD_206725 | JGI IMG/M metagenome (GOLD analysis project Ga0335072, IMG submission 206725) | Soil microbial communities from Loxahatchee National Wildlife Refuge, Florida, United States - Lox_Sample_2.1 | ecosystem: Environmental > Terrestrial > Soil > Wetlands | place: USA... | reverse complement strand
CGCAGCCTGAGGCGGAGGGACCTGCTTTTTCCGCCGGACGCCTGATTACTTCTCCACGGAACTCACTTCGCGAAACTCCACGCCTGGGATATGATGCCAAGCCGTACCCCTATCCAGATGAGGTTCTCCATGCACACTCGATGGACGACGCTCGCCCTTCTTGCCGCATCCACCGTAGCCATCCCCATCCTCGTCGGCCCCAACTCTCCAACGATCGCCGCGCCGCAAGCCGCCGCTCCCCCTCAAGCGAGAACTGCTGCGCCACCCGTCGAGTCCTCGTCCATTCCCGACACCGTCCTCGCTATCAACTCTCCCACTCCCATGTCCCAACGCATCGTCCACTATCAAATCGATGCCAAGTACGACGCCAACAAGCACACCGTCGACGCCATCGAAACTCTCACCTACCACAACCTCACTGGCCAGGCCCTCGACCATTTTCCTTTCCACCTCTATCAAAATGCCTTTCAGCCCAATTCCACTTGGATCCGCGAAGCTAAGCGCGATGGCAACCGCGATACCAGCTACGAAAAGTGGGATCCCAAGGAATACGGTTCCGAAGAAATCCGCAGCATCGAAGTCCTGGGCCAGGGCGACCTTACTTCTCAACTCCATTACATCGCCCCCGACGACGGCAACAAAGACGACAAAACCGTCATCGATCTGCCTGTTCCAAAGCCCATTCCCGCCGGCGCCATCGTGCAATTCAAGATCGTCTTCCACGATCAAATGCCGGAAACCCAAGCACGCTCCGGCTGGAAACGCGATTTCGTTCTCGGCGGCCAATGGTTTCCCAAAGTCGGCGTGTGGTGGCACGGCGCCTGGAACTGCCACCAATATCACGCCACTACGGAATTTTTCGCGGACTTCGGCGTCTTCGACGTTAAACTCACCGTTCCTCAAAACGAAGTCGTGGGTGCCAGTGGTGTCGAACTCTCCAATGTCAACAATCCCGATGGCACTAAGACGCTCACCTACCACGGCGACGACATCCACGACTTTGCCTGGACCGCCAGCCCTCGTTTCAAAGTCCGCGAGGCCACTTACCAGGCGCAAATGGGGCCAGTGAAGCTGCGTTTCCTGATGCAACCTGCGCATTGGAGCCAAGCCGAACGCCACGAACGCATCATCCGGCAAACTCTCGATCGCTTCGAGAAGTGGTACGGCCCTTATCCCTACAAATCCCTCACCGTCGTCGACCCCGAGCCCGATTCCGCCGCCGGCGGTATGGAATATCCCACCTTCATCACCGGTGACAGCAGCTGGTTTGAGCCCGAAGGTCTTCGCGTCATCGAACTCGTCCTTGAACACGAGTTTGGCCACCAATATTGGTACGGCATGGTCGCCACCAACGAGTTCGAAGACGCCTGGATGGACGAGGGCATCAACAGCTACACCGAAGTAAAAGTCCTCGACGACATCTTCGGCAAAGACACTTCGATCATTCAACTCGCGGGCATGTCCATGGGCGAGCCTGGCGAACAACGCCTCAGTTACATCGGCGTCGCCGACCTCGATCCTATCGCGCAAAACGCCTACGACTACTACAGCTTCAACTCCTACGGCGGCGTCACCTACGGCAAGACCGCCAGCGTCCTCCTCACCCTTGAGGGCATCATCGGTGCCGACACCATGCAGAAAGCCATGCACACCTACTTCATGAAGTACCGCTTCACTCATCCCACCAAGGAAGATTTTCTCAAGACCATCGAAGAAGTTTCCGGCAAGGATCTGCGCTGGTATTTCAATCAAGCTGTTTATGGTTCGCCGGTGCTCGATTACGAAGTCCTCAAAGTCGAGTCCTTCCCCGTCAACTGGTACCTCGACGAAAAACAACGGAAACACGAGAAGAAGAGCGACATCGTCTATCAATCCTATGTTTCCCTCCACCGCAAAGACGATTTCGTCATGCCGGTCACCGTCGAAATTAAATTCGACGACGGCGAAACCGTTCGCGAGCACTGGGATGGACAAAGCCGCTGGACCCGTTTCAGTTACCAGAAAAAAGCCAAGGTCCTCTCCGCCGAAATCGATCCCGATCACACCATCCACATCGATCGCAACAACTTCAACAACAGCCACGTTGACAAACCCAATCTCAAAGCCACCATAAAGCTTTCCACCTATTGGCTCTTCGTCACGCAGTGGGCCGCCCAGGCTTTAGCCTGGTGGGGCGTCTAAATGACAACCCTCACAATCAATCCGGCGCCTTGGAGTGCGGGAGCCCAGCTCCCGCCGGTGCCGCGATCTAATCGCTGGCGCAACTCGTTCAGCGGCAGTCCTGTTTATCCTGAGCCGCTTTTGCGAAGGGCTGCCGCCGCCACCAAAAAAATACCTGCCTATGTTGATCTTTCGCGAAGCACTGAGGGCAAACATCAATGAATGAAAACAACGGACTACTTAGCAGCGGCTTGGGCATGCTGCTGCGCAACAAGCGCTACCTCGTGTGGTTTTGGCTCCTCAATCTCACCCTCGCCGAATTCGGCACCGGCGCGTTTCGCCGCAGCGCTCACGCCATCCTGGATCATAGCTTGGCCGCCAATCGCCTGGTTCACGGTTTCGATCTCGCCACGTTCTTCGAGTTTCTGGCGCGCCCGGAATTCGGCCAGATGCCCGCCATGACCACTCCCGCTTTGTACTTTGCTTTTCTCTTTTTCCTGGCCACCGCGCTCTTCCTTCCCGGCGTCTTCGAAGGCTACGCCGCCACCTTCCGTCTACCTCGTCAGGATTTCTTCCGCGCCTGTGGCAGAAATTTGTGGCGCTTCATTCGCATTCTCATCATCTCCGCAATCATCATAGGCATCGTCGCAGGCGCTCTCTTCGCGCTCCTGGGCTTCCTGGTAAAAAAGGCCAAGGAAAGCACCAACGAACTCCTCCCCTTTGAAATCCGGATGCTCACCCTCGCCGTGATTTTCCTGGTCATGACCACCCTGCGCATCTGGTTCGATCTCGCCGAAGTCGAAACCGTCTTGAACGACCAAAACGCCGTGCGCAAAGCCATAGGCCTCGCGTTTCGTCACACCTTTCGCAGCCTGCCTCGTCTACTCGCTTCTTACGTAGTCGCGGCCATCGTCTTCGCCCTCATCCTCGTGGTCGGCCTGTGGTTCTGGATTCACTCCGTCGGCCCACAAAGCATCATCAGCGCATTTCTGCTGGCGCAACTCATCCTGTTTCTGTTGCTGATTCCGCGCTTCTGGCAACGCGCCATGGCCGTCTCTTACTGGCAGCAGGAAATGCGCCTTCCCGTGCCCGCCGTACCACCAGCCCCCGAACCCGTCTTCGTCCATCCCATTCCACCGCCGCCACCGTCAACGCCCGACCTGCCCCCGCAACCCCAAGAGTCCTGAGCCGCTCTGGAGTGCGGGAGCCCAGCTCCCGCCGGTACATCAAACGAGCGTAATCACGAATCGCTCAGCGGCAGCCCAGCTGCCGCAGGCAACCAGCTACGCCTCACGGTGGTCCCGATCGCCGCTCACCGATCACGAATCTATTTCCCACTAAAACGCAACAAGCCTCAATCCCCCGCCGCCGAAACTTGCCGCCCGTGCCTCCCAATATCCCGCCGGTAGTGCATTCCCTCGAACTGAATTTTCCCCGCGGCTTGATAAGCCTTCTCCAGCGCTGCATCCAGCGTGTTTCCCGTCGCCGTCACTCCCAACACGCGTCCACCACTCGTCACGATCTTCTCCCCATCGCGTTTCGTTCCCGCGTGCAGCACCTTCACATCCGGAATCTTCGCCGCTTCTTCCAGTCCGCGAATCTCTTTCCCGCTTTCAAACCTCCCCGGGTAACCGCCCGACGCCAGCACCACACACGCACTTGCGCCCGCCTTCCATTTCAACTTGTCGGTCTGCAATTTTCCCGCAGCCACATCGCGTAGCACTTCGGCTAAATCAAAATTCATTCGCGCCGCAATCGCCTGGGTCTCTGGATCGCCCAGCCGGCAATTGAACTCCAACACCTTCGGTCCCTCTTTCGTCAGCATCAATCCCACATACAAAAATCCCTGGTAGCGAATCCCGTCCGCAGCCAATCCCTTCATCGTCGGTTCCACAATGCGCGCCGAAATCTCCCGCCGCAACTCTTGCGGCAACAATTCATCCGAGGAATACGCGCCCATGCCTCCCGTGTTCGGTCCCTCGTTCTTATCAAAAACGCGCTTGTGGTCCCGCGTAGGCACCAGCGGCGCGTAGCGCTCCCCATCCGTCAGCAAAATGAACGACAGTTCGTCGCCCTCCATTGCTTCTTCGAACATCACTCGCTTGCCGCCCGCCCCGAGCTCGTTTTTCTCCATCACCCGTTCAATAAAGCCCGTCGCCGCGTCCGGATTCGGCGCCACAAACACGCCTTTTCCCGCACACAATCCGTCCGCCTTAATCACCACCGGCCAATCCACTTCACACAGCGCCCCATACGCGGCCCCTGGCGAATCGTACGCACCATACATCGCCGCAGTAGGAATGTGGTGCCGCTGCAGAAACTCCTTGGTGAAGACTTTGCTGCCTTCCAGTTGCGCCCCGGTTTTGGTTGGCCCCACAATCGCCCAGTTCCGTGCCTCAAACGCATCCACCAGCCCATTCACCAGCGGCAACTCGGGTCCCACTACCGTCAAATCCGGCCCCAGCTTTTCGGCCAGCGCCACGATCGCCGCCACATCTCCGGGATCCCCCGCAATGCACTCGGCTTCCGCCGCAATTCCTCCATTCCCAGGAACGCACCAAATCTTTTCTGCGCCGCGGCTCTCCTTCAGTTTCCACACCAGCGCATGTTCGCGGCCCCCGCCGCCGATCACCAGAATTTTCATCAATTTTTTGCCTCGCACCCCATCTCTTCGAACGATAGTCGCCACCGCAAACCCTGTCAACCAACACAGTGCGGGAGCCCAGCTCCCGCCGGTTCACCGCCCTAAAGTGACACACGAATCGCTCAGCGGCAGCCCTGCTGCCGCCACCACCACCTCACACTAATCGAACCCGTCTTCCGGCCAACATCCCTCCCCGTCTATGACTGTTTGGCCCCACCTGTACCTCAAGCCAGCACGTAATCATTCCGCCACCCCGGTATTCTGTCGAAGTACCACTCGGTCCCGGTTCACTGTCCCCTCTTTTCGTTACGGGAGAACCTATGCTCATTCCGTTGCGTCACGAAAACATGCGCGGTCGCAGGTGGCCTTACATCACCTTCGTCCTCATCGGATTGAACATCGTTGTCTTCCTCCTTACCCACGGCCCCATCCAACAGCAACTGCCCCAGCGCGCCCGCACCCGCCTCCAGCTTCTTTCCTTCTCCGCCGTTCACCCCGACCTTCAGCTCTCGCCTGATGCCGGTTCCTTCGTCCAAGGCGTAAAGAAATCCGTCGGCAGCCAGCAGTGGGACCAATTCGCCGAGAAACAAAAGGCTGCCCTGCACACTACCGGAGACGACGAAGACACCGCTGCGCTGCAAACACAAATGGACGCGCTTTGCTCCGCTTTTGAAACCGAACAGAAGGGCGACATCCTCGACAATTACGCCTTCGTCCCTGCCAAGCCCCGGCTACTCTCCTACATCACTGCCAATTTCCTCCACGGTGGCTGGTTGCACTTGATCTTCAACATGTGGTTCCTCTGGCTCGCCGGCTTCATCCTCGAAGACAACTGGGGTCGCCTGATTTATCCCATTTTCTATTTGGTCGCTGGCGCTGCGGCTTTGCAGTTTTATGGCTGGTGCGCCCCCGGCAGTTACATGCCGCTCATCGGTGCTTCCGGTGCGGTCGCCGCGCTTATGGGTGCGTTTCTCGTGCGTTTCCCGAAGATGAAAATCGAGATGGCCTTCTTCGCGCTCTTCTTCCGCTATCGCTTCCACGCCCCGGCGTATTATCTTCTCCCGCTCTGGCTCGCCATGGAATTCTTCTATGGTTCGGTGATGGGCGTCAGCTCTACCGTCGCCCATTGGGCTCACGTCGGCGGCTTCCTCTTTGGCATGGCCGCGGCCTATGGCCTTAAGCGCTCTGGACTCGAACAAAAAGCCTCTGAAGCCATCGAATCGAAAATTGCTTGGTCCGCTGCGCCCGAAATGGTCCGGGCTGGCGAAGCCCTGGAAAAATCCAGCTACGACGAGGCCGCGATGATCCTCACCAATTATCTGAAACAAAAACCCACTGCGACCGACGCTCTCGAGATGCTTCAGCAAGTGCAATGGCGCCGCAGCGACATGCCCGCCTATCTCGACGCCACCGCCCAACTGCTCCAGTTGCACCTCAAGGCCCAAGATTCCGAAGCCGCTTGGCGCGACTACGAAGCCTACTGCCATGCCGGTGGAGACCAGTTGCCGGCGCCTGCGTGGCTCGATCTCGCGCGTATGCTCGAAGGCCAGCAGAACTTTGACCGCGCGGCCTCCGAATATGTTCGCTTAGCCGAAGCTCACCCCACCGAAAAGCAAAGCATCCTCGCCCTGATCGCCGCAGGTCGTCTCTATCTAAAGAAGCTCAACAATCCCGAAGAAGCTCTGCGCTGCTACGAGAAGGCCAACGCCTCACCCGTGTCGCATCTCGACTGGCAACCCAACATCGAATCCGGCCTACGCGACGCCAAAGCCGCAGCCCCCGTCGTCTCGCCCAAAGCCTAACCAAAGACCCCTGCGGAGTGCGGGAGCCCAGCTCCCGCCGGTTCACCGCCCTAAAGTGACGAACGACACGCTCAGCGGCAGCCCTGCTGCCGCCCTCCAAAACGCCGGCCGCGCCATCAGTAATTGGGGTTCCCAGGGTTGCCACCGATGAAGAGCGAACCAAGGACCTCACCCTCTAGAGTCACAAACGACGCTGTGCTGTAGAGTTACCTAACCTATTTAGAAAGTTTTAACGGTTACACGCGACTTTCGTCTTGCCGTACCACCCGGAGTGCCTACCCCGCCTGTGTCACCGCGTGAATCGGAATCGTAACGCCCGCCGCCGCATCCGACGACGCCAGCATATGGCACCGCCCATCGAAAATGCCACCCGGATCAATCACCATACACGGCGAATGCACTTCGCCCGTCACTACGCCCTTTGCCTGAATTTCCACGCGCCCCTTCGCGAAGATCACTCCATCGAACCGCCCAGAGATCACCACGCGATTACCTTCAATTTGTCCTTCCACCTTGGCATTTTCGCCGAGCACCACCGTCTGCTCGGAAATAATGTTTCCCTTCACGTGTCCGTCGATGCGGAACGTCCCCGTGATCGTTAGCGTGCCTTCCAGCGATACACCCTGATCGATAAAACCGGTCCACTGTTCGCCGATTCCGTTCTTGTCTGAGCCGGGCCACTTCCATGTCATGAACGTACCCCCCAAAAGATTCCATTACCAATTTAGCTTGGAGCGAACAGAAGTCAACGCCACGCCGTGACGGAGTTGTCGAATGCAATTCCTGAACGTTGGTGCAGGAGCGCGCCGATTCGCGCGCGTTCTCACTTCATCAGCTTATCGTAGATGCCCATCAACTGGGCGTCGTCGTAATACTCCAGCACCAGCTGTCCCGGCCGCACTCGCGTCTTCTGCCGCAATAACACTTTTGTTCCCAGGTGCCGCTGCAATTCCTCCAACGCTTCGCGAATGTTCGGATCCACCTGTGTTTCCGTCAACATTCTGGCGCTTCGTGCGCGACGCGAAGCCAGGCGCTCGATTTGCCGCACCGTCAATCCGCCCCGCGCTGCACGCTGCGCATAGCGCATACGCATCTGCGGATCGATCACCGCCAGCAACGCGCGTCCATGTCCCGCGGTGAGCTTTCCCTCTTCGATCCAATCTTGAATCGTCGGTTCAAGCTTCAGCAGGCGAATCGCATTCGCCACCGTCGCGCGGTCTTTGCCGGTGCGTTCTGCCACTGCTTCTTGTGTCGCGTTGAATTCATCCATCAAGCGTTCGAACGCGCGCGCCTGCTCCATCGCGTTCAAGTCTTCGCGCTGGATATTTTCAACCAGCGTCATCTCCAACGCCAATTCATCCGGCACCTGGCGCACAATGGCCGAAACGCTGTTCAATCCGGCCCTCTGCGCCGCGCGCCAACGCCGCTCGCCAGCAATCAGCTGGTAACGATTGCCAACAAGACGCACTACTAACGGCTGGATGATCCCGCTCGATTGAATCGACCGCGCCAGTTCGTCGAGTGCTTCCTCCCGAAAACGCGTCCGCGGCTGATACGGGCTCGGCTCAATCAGGTCGATATCAATCTGCATCGGTCCGGACGGTGCCGGACTCATCGTCGGCGCTGCCGCCGCCGCAGAACCTGCCGATGTAGTCACACCCGTAGCCGGAGCGGCCGCTCCTTCCGGTTGTTTTGTCGGAACCGGTGGTTCAGGCTCCCGAATGAGCGCTCCGAGCCCCCGCCCCAACGCGTTTCTCGGCATTGGCAATCACCTCCTGCGCAAGCTGTGTATATCCTTCTGCACCCTTACTATGAATGTCATAGAAAATAATAGGCTTACCGAAACTCGGTGCCTCCGCTAACCGGACGTTCCGCGGGATCAGACTCTGGAACACTTGGGCACCAAAGAAACTCCTCAAATCCGTGGCGACTTGGCGTGACAAAGTCGTACGCTCATCGTACATCGTCAGCAGGATCCCCTCGATTTCCAAACTGGGATTGAGCGTTCTTCGAATACGCATCAACGTGTCAAGAAGCTCCGAAACTCCCTCTAATGCCAAATACTCGCACTGAATCGGCACCATCACCGAATCTGCGGCCACCAACGCATTCAACGTCAACAAATCCAGCGCCGGCGGACAATCCAAAACGACGAATTTGTAGTTCGAACGCAATGGCTGCAGGAAAGTCTGCAACTTGTATTCGCGGTTTTCGGCTACTACTAATTCCACCGCAGCCCCGGCCAGGTTCTTGTCGGCCGGAAGCACATCCAACCCATCCACCTGCGATTTCTGCACAATCCGTTCGAATGGTTCGCCCATAATCAACGCATGGTACATCGTACGACGCGACGGATCTTTGGCAAACCCAATGGCCGCCGTGGCGTTGGCTTGAGAATCGCAATCGATGAGTAAAGTGGGCTGTTCCGCTGCGGCCAGGCAAGCCGCAAGATTGACTGCTGTCGTCGTTTTTCCAACTCCGCCTTTTTGGTTGGCAACCGCAATGACCCGCGCCACGACGTTCTCCCAAATGTAGAAAAGTAGCAGAGGCCCATTGTGGGACGCAAGTTGTTTCACGTGAAACAGCCCCGTCAGCCTGCGGATTTTCTGTGGATTCTATTTTGTTCCACGTGAAACAGTGTCCGTAGCTCCTTCTTGTGACGGCGGTTACAGCACCACTCCGCAAAATCCGTCATGCACAGCGTTCCACAAGGAACATTCTTTTTCGCATTCGTTCCACGTGAAATACGTAGGTTCCTCTCATCTCGATTGTTCCACGTGAAACTCAACACGACTCATCACAATTCGCGTCGATACGGCGCCCAGTCGTTCCATGTGGAACAGAATCAATCGCGGCATGTATCAAGTCCGGCCTTCCAAAGTTCCACGTGAAACGCCACGAAGCACTGGTGTCTCATATCGGTGCTAAAACCGCACTCCAAGGTTCCACGTGGAACCCCCGTCTCCCCGGACCGTTCCGTTCTCAGTGAATTGTTGTTATTTCAGGAGGGGAATCGACGAAAATTCCGAACGCACACACGCCGCTACGGCCTTTGTCGTCACGCCGACGCTTGAACTTTCTTTGTCCCGACCAAAAGATGCCGTCGCAGCGACTGTGGCACTGAAATCGGCTCCTGCCACTCCCAATGGGCCGATTTGCGCACTTGATCCAGATCACGCCCGCCAATCCACAGCAAAGTTCGGCGCGCCGACAATCGATCCGACGCCGCCCACTCCAGAAATGGCCCGAACTCCCCCACCGCCCGCGAGCACACATAATCCAGGGGGGCCAACTCTTCCGAGAGCTCTTCGTACCGGCTAATTAGCACCCGCACATCCGTAAGCTCAAGCTCACGAGCCACTTCCGCCAAAAATGTCCCTTTCTTGATGTTCGACTCCACCAGAAACAGTTGCATTTCCGGCCGTGCGATCTTCAGCGGAATCCCGGGAAATCCGGCACCTGATCCAATGTCGGCGAGCCGACCAAAATCCCCCGGGACGGCGACGGCCGCATACATACACTCGCAGAAGTGACGATATAGTATCTCCAGAGGGTCGCGGATCGCGGTCAAATTCAGCTTCTCATTCCATTGCCGCAAAATCCGTATATATTTTTGAATCAAAAGGATTTGCTTGTCATCTACAGGGACCTGGAACTCGTTCATCGCGCGCCGGATGGTCTCTTCCGACAGGGGCTTATCCGCAGTTGTTGTCATTTCAGTAACTATCCATGTAAATTCATGATACCAAATGTCTTATGTCTCTTTCGGCCGTTGCGATAGATACTTCGGCGCGGCAATCCCTGCCACGATATCGACCGTAGAATGCCACACCATCACCGGAGCCAAGCTCTGCAGCCAAATCCGGCCGATGCCAAACACCACACCCATCAGCGTCGTTCCCAAAATACCGCTTTTGCCTTGATAAGTATGTGCTAAACCGAACAGCATCGACGTGACAAGGACCACGGCCCAGGCCGCCAACCCCGCCCGGCTCAACGCCGCCATCGCGAAGCCTCGATAAAGAAACTCCTCGCACACCCCAGCAGTAATCGCCAAAGCAGTGTATGGTCCAAACTCAATCGCAGAAATGGGCAGCACCCGTTCCGTCAGCTTGCGCATGAAGTCTGGGATCGGTCCACTCATTCCTCCGACGCGCCGCAAGTTGAACCACTGAAAAGTTCCCACCAGCGCTGCCCCCGCCAAGGTCACCAGCAACATCGGCGAAGTGAACGGATGAGCCAGTCCCAACTCTACAACGCCCAAGCCTCGCGCCAACGCCCGCCAGGCGACTACGCCCGCAAGCAACCACTGAAACGCAATCGTCGACCCGTAGAGCACCAACTTCTCTTTGCTGCCGCCCGCCGGTCGCGCCAACAACTGTTGCAAACGCAGCCGGCCTCTCCACGGAATCACCACGCTGAGAATCAGAAAGATCAACCAGAAGTCCCAAGGCATTGACCGATGAGAACATTTTCCGCGTCATGCGCGCAAGTTGTCCGCATGGGCATGTGTGCTCCCCGTAGCAGCGGCTTTACGCCGCCGGTCCTCCAACGCGCACACCCATGTGCGCTAGTTGTTGCATCCGATGTGGTATCTTCCCAGCGCTGTATCCGAAAGGGCCCTTTACATGGCGGGAACTCCGAATCGCATTCCGTGGTGGGCGTGGACCTGGCCGCTTGTCGCTTGCATCGTTCTCGGTTTGCAGTTTCTGCTCGGCTCCGGCGGGATCCTCGCCGCGTTCGAAGCGTTCGCGCTGATCGCCACGGTGTTTGCCGCCGTTTACCATGCGGAAGTCGTGGCCTGCCGTGTCGGCGAACCATTCGGCACGCTGGTGCTGGCGTTAGCGGTCACGATCATCGAAGTCGCGTTGATCGTTTCCATGATGATCACCGGAGGAATCGACAAAGCTGGCTTGGCGCGCGATACCGTCTTCGCCGCGGTCATGATTGTCTGCAACGGAATTGTCGGCTTATGCCTGCTTGCCGGCGGCATGCGTCATCGCGAGCAGGCTTTTCAATTACAAGGCGCAAACGCAGCGCTTGTAGTTCTGATCGCGCTCACCACGCTCACCCTGGTTTTTCCCAATTTCACCACCACCACCGCGGGTCCCACTTTCAGCGAAGCGCAACTCATTTTCGCCGCAATCGTGTCCCTGGTTCTGTATGGCTCTTTTCTCTTTGTACAAACCATTCGCCACCGCGATTATTTTCTTCCCGCAGACCCGGGGTCAGAAGGCACCCATGCACCGCCGCCTTCGAACAAAGTAGCCCTGCTGAGTTCAGTGCTGCTGTTGGTTTCTCTCGTAGCGGTCGTCGCCCTGGCCAAAGCGCTCACGCCCGTCATGGAGTTCGCCATTGACAAGGCTGGCGCGCCAAAGTCCGTAGTCGGAATCATCATCGCGGGACTGGTGCTGCTGCCCGAAGGATTAGCGGCATTCCGCGCCGCAAGCGCGAACCGCCTGCAGACCAGCATGAATTTAGCTTTAGGTTCCGTCCTGGCGAGCATCGGGCTCACCATTCCCTCCGTTGCGGCCGTCTCGATTCTGCTTCATAAACCGTTGACGTTGGGCATCAGCCCAAAAGAACAAATCTTGCTTGCTCTGACCTTGCTGGTCAGCGTGCTCACCTTGGGCACCGGCCGTACCACCGTTTTGCAGGGCATTGTGCACCTGGTGATCTTCTCCGTCTTTATCTTCCTTTCCATTGTTCCGTAACGCGCACCCTGTGGCCGCGCCCGCAACGAGCACGAAACGCGGCGCATCGTTATAATCGATGCGTAGTTCAGCGAGGTGTGGCTTGACTAAGTCCGTGAAGCTTACGGCTATGGTCAAGGCAGCTGGTTGAGCGGCCAAGCTGAGTCCCGGGATCCTGGACTCTATCTTGCGGCGCTTACCCGTGCCTAATGATCCGAAAGTGCTCGTTGGCTTCACCACCAACGACGACGCCGGGGTGTATCTCATCTCTGAAGATATGGCCCTGGTCCAAACCGTCGATTTTTTCACGCCCATCGTCGACGACCCTTTCACCTTCGGCCAGATTGCTGCCGCCAATTCGCTCAGCGACGTTTACGCCATGGGCGGCCGCGCCATCTCCGCTCTTTCCATCGTCGGTTTCCCGGAAAAAGGCGATCCCGAAATTCTGGAACAAATCATTCGCGGCGGCTTAAGCAAAATGCTCGAAGCCCAATGCAGTGTTGTCGGCGGCCACAGCATCCGCAACGACGACATTCAGTTCGGTTACGCCGTAACCGGTTTGATCGATCCCAAGCGAGTTTGGAGAAATGTCGGCGCGCAGACCGGCGACGTCCTTCTCCTTACCAAATCCTTAGGTACAGGTGTCATTTCCACGGCCATCAAACAGGAGCGCGCCGCGAGCGCTACCATCGCGGCCGCCATCGCCTCTATGGCCGAGTTGAACCGCGCAGCTTCCGAGGCGCTGCGCGAATTGGAACGCGACGCCAAGAAACGCATCATTCATGCTGTCACCGACATCACCGGTTTCGGATTGCTGGGCCATGCGCGCGAAATGGCTCTGGGCGACCCGGCAAACAAGGTTCCGCAAGTGTCGTTCGAGCTCGATCATCGCGCTTTTACTTTATTGCCCGGAGCGCTTGAGGCTGTTCGCGCCGGCCTGATTCCGGGTGGGCTAAAAAACAACCGCGAATTTGTCGGTGATTGTGTGGCTTTTGAACAGAATGTTCCTGAAGATATTCGCTCCGTCCTGTTCGATCCGCAAACTTCGGGCGGCCTGCTCATCGCTCTCGCCCCGGAAACGGAGAACGCGGCTCTCAAAGCGTTAGAGAAGTATGAAACCCATGCCGTACGGGTCGGCCGCGTGTTGGAAAAAACTTCGCCCCTGCTCCACGTTCTTTGAGAAACTCCCTACCAGTCTATGGACACCATCACTCACGGAATTGCCGGTGCGCTGATCAGCAAAGCCGTCTTTGGTGGCCGCGATTTGATTTCCGCGAAAGAGATGGAGAAGAAACGGCTGACCACCTGGGTGCTCGTGATCGGCGCCATGTTTCCCGATATCGATGTGCTGCGCGAATTCTTTGACCACAATCCGATGCTCATCGTTACCTGGCATCGCAGTATTACCCACTCTCTCCTGATAATGCCGATCTGGTCGCTCGGTCTCGCGGCGTTTACCGCAGCCATCGCGCGCTGGCGCAAATGGCAAGCACCGAACTTCTGGTGGCTGACCCTGTTGTATGCCGTGGGCATTTTCAGTCATATCGTTCTGGACTTGCTGACCGACTTCGGCACCATGATCTGGTCGCCGCTTGGTTGGTCGCGGCCTGCTTGGGACGTTCTCTTCATCATTGATCTCACGCTTACCGCCATTCTCTTGATCCCGCAGTGGATGGCCTGGGCTTTCGAGGATCCCGATCATGTGCAGCGCCGCGCCACGATCCTGTGGGCCATCTTTACTCCCGCCCCTCTGGTGATTTCACGGCTCGCGCTTGCCGTCGGCGTCCAGATTTCCACTCCCGCCGTACTCCTCGCCACGGTGCTCTTCACCGTTTTATTTCTTTTGCCCGCCGCGCGGGGCTGGGGCATCAACGTTCCTTACGAAAAATGGAACCGTATAGGTTTGGCTCTGGCCGTCGTGTACATCGCGGCGGCCGCGGTCGCGCATCACACGGCGCTCGAGCGTGTGGAGCAATTCGCCGCCGCTCAGAAAATCGATGCGCAGTCCATTGGCGCTCTGCCACTTCCTCCCTCGCTTTGGCACTGGGATGGACTGGTCCGCGCGCCCGACGGGGTCTATGAAACCCGCCTCGATCTCAGCGACACTCTTTTCCAAAAGCGCGATCCCAAGGAAGCCGAGACCATCACCCGCACCTTTTATCCCGACGCGCTTCCCAACGAATTCACCGAAGCCGCGCGCCGCCTGCCCGCCGTCCAAGAAGTCTTGTGGTTCGCGCGCTTCCCGGTCATCCAGTTCCATAAGGAGGGTGATGTGGCTGTGGTAGAAATTTCCGACAAGCGTTTCCCGCAGATCAACCGCAATCGCCCCGCCAGCTTCACCTATCAGGTCCGCTTCTCCCCCACCGGCAAAGTCCTAACCCAAGGCTGGCTCCGCCGCTAGCGGAGTGCGGGAGCCCAGCTCCCGCCGGTACACAAAGCTAAGGTGTGCCGCGAATCGATCAGCGACAGCCCAGCTGTCGCAGGAGCGAACGCTAACTCAAATCATATTCGTCGGGAATCGCCACATTCTTGAATGGAAATTCCATGACCGTCTTGAGAAACGAGCGGTTCGGATTCGTATGCACGTATTTCAATCGCGCAAGCAGCGACCTATGCAACGGGATACGCGTATCCCAGTACTGGTGCCATATTTTGCGTCCCGGAGCTTCATCGAGGCGATTCACATATTTCGCAGAGATCGAGTGCAAATACGCCACTACTTCGAATGACTTGCGCCACAGGTGACTTACCGCCCGTGCGGCGCTATACTCTGTCGCTCTAGGCCTAGAGCAGCTAGGGTTGGGAACTTTTTGGGGCGAAGGAGCGTTTGTGAATAAGAGGGCAGAAGAGCGCGACCTGTTTCCGGGGGCGCTGGAAATGATGATTTTGCGCACGCTGCAGCGGCAGCCGCAGCACGGGTACGCCTTGGCGCAGCACATCAAGAGAATGTCGAAGGATTTGCTGCAAATCGAGGAAGGCACGCTGTATCCGGCGCTGCAGCGGCTGCTCAAGGCCGGGCTGGTCAAGGCGGAATGGGGCATTTCCGTGACGAAACGGCGCATCCGGATTTACAGCGTGACCGTAGCGGGGAAAAAGCATTTGAAGACCCAGGTATCGAGCTTTGAGCGAATGCTGGAAGGGATTCAGAGGGTGCTGACGCCGGAGGAATCATGAATTGGCTGAAGCGGTTTTTTATGCGCGAGAAGCTGTACGCCGAACTAGAAGAAGAGGTGGCAGCTCATCTGGAAGAGCGCGTCGAAGAGTTGGTAAGCGAAGGGATGAGCCAAGAGGAAGCGGCAGCGAAAGCGCGGAAAGAGTTTGGCAACGTAACAGCAATTAAACAAACAGCGCGCGAGGCGTGGGGCTGGAAGTGGATTGAAGACTTTTTTGTGGATTTGCGGTACGGGTTGCGCATGTCGCGGAAGAGTCCGGTGCTGACGTTGGCGGCGGTGTTGACGCTGGCGCTAGGGATTGGCGCAAACACGGCGATCTTCACGCTGCTGTACGGATTGGTGCTGCGGAGTTTGCCCGCAGCGGAAGCCGGCCAGTTGGCGAAAGTCGGAATCGCCAGCAGGGCGCAGCCGGACTCCGCGGACCAAGGCGGTTCCGCCATGACGTACCACATGTTGCAAGCATATGGAGAGGAGCAGAGGTCATTTCGCGAGCTGTCGGCGTGGAAAGAGGGCGACGTGCAGGTGCCGGACAAGCAAGGGGTGATCCAGAGCTACACATCGGCGGCGGTGAGTGGGAATGCGTTTGGGTTGCTGGGATTGCAGCCGTATCGCGGGCGATTGATTGAACCCTATGACGACGTGAAAGGAGGCCCGGCGAGTGGCTGGCCCGTGGTGTTGAGCTACGGGTTTTGGAAGCAGTATTACGGCGGCGCGGAAGATGTCATCGGAAAAAAGATGATGGCATCGGATGTGCCGGTAACGGTAGTGGGAGTGACGCCGCCGGAGTTTCAAGGGCTATGGCCGGGACAGCTAGTGAAGTTGTATTTCCCGATGCAGTTCGCCCCGGCGGCAGCGAAACGGCCTGATTGGATAGACGAAAAAGGAGAGGACCTTTTCGTCGTGGAAGTACTTGGACGTTTGCAGCCGGGAGCGAGCCTGGCGCAGGCGAATGCCGAAGTAAAGCAAATGCAAGGCGCGCTGTTTGACCGTTTCATCCCGGCGCGAATGAAGCATGATCCGTATCTAGAGAAAGCCTACATGATGGTAGGTTCGGCGCGAACGGGCTTGCCGAGCTATCTGATACAAACATACAAAAAACCACTGTATCTGATGCAAGGGTTAGTCGGGATTGTGCTGGTATTGTGCTGCGTCAATATCGGGGGATTGATGATGTCGAGAGTGGTGGCGCGGCAGCAGGAATTTGCGGTGCGCACCGCGGTGGGGGCGTCGGCGAAGAGGTTGGTGCTCCAATATTTAACGGAGAGTTTTGTGATTGCAGTTTTGGGCAGTGCACTGGGCGCGGCGGCGGCGTGGTACGGAACGGATCTGCTGCTGCATTTCTTCCGCGATCCGATGATGATGGAACCGCTCTCCATACATCCGGACAAGGCCGTTTTCTGGGTGACCCTGGGGTTCGCGGTGGTGACCACGCTGCTGTTCGGCACCATACCGGCGTGGAAGGCATCGCGGAGCGATCCGGGGACGCTGTTGAAATCGCGAACGACCATGGGCGGACGAAGCCAGGTGGCGGGCCGGATGTTTGTGCCGGTGCAGGTGGGCTTGTCGCTGGTGTTGGTGGCGCTAGCCTCGCTGCTCTCGTATAGCCTGATCAAATTGCGGGGAGAGCGGGCGGGATTTGACCTGGATCATGTGACCATCCAGACGCCCCTGATCGACGTGTTGAAACTTAAACCTGGGCCGAGGCTGGACCTTTATCAGCGCATGGTGGACCGGTTGATGCAGATGCCGGGCGTGGACTCCGCGGCGGCTACGTCGCAAACGCCGATGACCGGCATTAAAATTACCGGCGACTTTCAAGCCGTTGGCGAAGGGCCAAATCCGCCGGAAGACACACAGTTAGCTTACAACGACGTGGGGCCGGGCTATTTTCGAACGATGAAAACGCGAATCCTGGAGGGACGAGAATTTACGCCACAGGAACGGCAGTTGAATGTATGCATCCTGAATGAGTCTGCCGCGCAATTTTTCTTTCCGCATGAGCAGGCGATTGGCCGGTACATCCGCAACAAAGTGAACGACGATTTTCGACAAAAGGTGGAGTGCCAGGTGATCGGATTGGCGGAGGACGCGAAGTTTTACGACGTGCGGTCGGGCCCGCCACGGACGATTTACTTGCCGCTGTCCACGGAACGCATGGACAAAGATCTGGGCAATCTAGTCTTTCTGATTCATTCGCAGACGAAGGCGCAGGCGGTTTCCGCCTTTCGGCAGGCGCTGTCGGAGATCGCGCCCACGGTACCGCTGAACATTTTCGTGACCATGCGGGAGCAGATGGACGCGGCGCTGGGCAGCCAGGAGCTGATCACGCTGCTCGCGAATTTCTTTGCCGTGGTGGCGCTGCTGCTCAGCGCGCTGGGACTGTATGGCTTGTTGTCGGCCAGCGTCACGCAACGACGAGGAGAAATCGGCGTGCGCGTGGCCCTCGGGGCCACCCGGGGAAACGTTTTGTGGATGATCCTGGGAGAAGCGCTGGTCTTGCTGGGATTGGGGATGGTGTTGGGGACGGTTGGTCTTTTCCTCACTACCCGGTTTGTGACCGCCATGCTGTACAACGTTTCGGCCTTCGACCCCGCGACGCTGACGGGGGTCGCGGGAACATTGTTGTTGGTGACCTTGCTCGCCGCAATGATGCCGGCCTTGCGCGCGGCGATGCTCGATCCCGCGGAAACACTGCGCACCGAGTGATCGGTAACTATAAATTCCGCGTGCGGCAGCAGGGCTGCCGCTGGGACAGTTCATAGTTGATTGGGTTGGTTGTACCGGCGGGAGCAGGGCTCCCGCACTCCATCACTTCGCGGGATGAATCACGATGTGCCGCTCTTCGCCAGTGCCGGCGCTTTCCGTGCGCACTCCCGGCATATCCTTCAGCGCCAGGTGCACGATCCGGCGTTCCCGCGAGGACATCGCGTTCAGCTGAAACGGTTGCTTCGACGCCAGAACGCGTTCCGCGGCCACGCGCGCGGTCATGCGTAATTCCTCGAAGCGAATCGCGCGATAACCGCCGCAGTCCAGATGAATTTTCTCGTGAAAGGCCGGCTCCAGTCCCAGCGCGCGAAACGCCAAATGTTCCAACGCCTTCAGAACTTCTCCGCCGCGCGCAAGCAAAATCTCCTTATCCTTGCCTTCCAGGTCGGCGAACACTTCCGCATGGCCCTCTTCGCTGCCGCTTCCGGATTCCGCCACACGCACCTTCGCCGTCAGTTCCAGCTTCCCCGACGAAATGATTTTTTGCAGGAAATCGCGCAGCGCTTCCGCGGTGGCTTGGCGGTCCAGCTTGCCGTCGCGCACAAGTTGTTTGCTCATGTGACTCCCGGCGCTCGGCCAGAGTCCCTCTGGCAACCAGCCTACGCTACTTCTTCGCGCGTGTGGGCTTGGCTGGGGCGGGCAGGGGGTGAGTCCGATTCAAATACCACTGTTGCACAATGCCAATTAAGCTGCTCGTTAGAATATACAACGCCAAGCCGCTCGGATACGGAATAATCATAAACATCAGGGCCATGCCGATGGGCATAAACTTCATCATCTGCTGTTGCTGCGCATCCGTCGTGGGAATTGGCGTCATTTTCGAAGACAGATACATGGTGACGCCCATCAGAATCGGTAAAATATAAAAAGGATCTTTGGCCGAAAGATCGGTGATCCAGCCCAGAAAATGCGCGTGGCGCAACTCGATCGTCCCCTGCAGCGCGCGGTACAGTCCAAACCAAATCGGAAATTGCAGCAACTGGGGAATGCACCCGCCCACGGGATTCACGCCCTCGCGCTTGTAAATGGCCATGATTTCGTTGTTCTGTTCGGCCTTGCGCGGGTCATTCAGCTTGTACTTCTTATATTTTTCCTGAATCTGCTTGATCTCTGGCGCCACCCGCTGCATTTTCATGGTGCTCTTGTAGCTGGATATGCGCAGCGGGAAGAGCACCATATTGATTAGCAACGTCAGCAGCACAATCGCCCATCCCCAGTTGGGAACGTACGTGTGGATCCACTTCAACAAGTGGAACAGCGGGTCGGCAATCACTTCCAACATGCCGAAGTTCACCAGCGATTGCAGCGGCGGGTGCATCGCCTTCAACATGTCGTAATCTTTGGGGCCCACAAACACGCGCATGGCCATCGGGTGCGCCGCGGTCGCGCACGCCACTTCCGGCACTTCTTCCGATTCTTGCTTGCCGTTTACCGTGACCGTGTCGAACACCTTCCAGTAGCGCGTTTCCAGCGTCGTGCTCGGCGCGTCCGTCGGCGGCAAACAAGCCACCGCGAAATAATTGTCCTCGATGCCCGCAAAATTCTTTCCGCCCAGCCACGCGTTCCCCAGCTCTTCGAGATTTTGCAGTTTCTTGTAGCCGACCGTGGTCAGCTTCCCGTTCTCGTTGGAGAAGGTTTGCACCCGGGTGATCGGCGCAGGATTCTGCACCGTTTCGTCGCCGAATCCGCCGCGCCACGCCAGCCCTGCGTTGATTGGCGTGCCGTTGTTGCTCGCGGAGGTCTCCACATGGACCACATACGAATGATCGAAGTGGAACTTCTTGGTTACTTCCAGGTGGCCGTCGCTCCAGGTGAAGGTCACATCCGCCGGCGCATTCAGCGAACTGCTGTCCGTCGAAACTTTATACAAAGCCCCGTTCGCCGCTTTTTGCAGTTGTGCGTCGTCCAGCACCACCGAGAACGGCCAGCCTCCGGTCAATTCCGCTGACCGCGTGTGCACCAGATCCAGCATGCGCGGCGGCTTCGAATCGTCCTTGTAATTCTTCAGCTGCCAGCTCTTCACCACCGCGCCGCGGTTCGAAAATTCCACGCGATACAACGCGTTTTCCACCACCAGCGTATGTTCTTGCGTGTCCGTCACTGCCGGTGTCGGCGCTGCCTGCGCCGCTGCCGCCGCGGCACTGCTACTACCCGAAGACGCCGCCGCGTTCGCCTGGCTCCCAGGAGCAGCAGGCGCGCCCGGATTTGCGGGAGCCGTAGCCGCCGGATTGTTTGGTTGCACTGGATGCGCGGGCGGCTTGGGCGCAAAGTATTTCGCCCACAGCAGAATCACCACCATCGAAAGCAGCGAAGCCACCAGAATGCGCATTTCTGGTGAGAACTTGTCCTTATTCGGCCCCAGCGGCGGAAACTGGTTGAGTGGCGGCGTGCTCACGAGCGCACCCCGCCATGGAATGGCCGCTCTTCAGCCTGCCCTGACGAAGGAACGGACTGGCCTCCTTCGACATGCTTCGCCCCTGTGTCGCTTCGCATCTCTTCCCATTTCTCCGGAACCGGGTCGTATCCAAATCGTTTTGTGAACGGGTGGCAACGTAACAGCCGTTTCGTGCCCAGCCACACGCCGCGCGCCAGGCCAAAGCGTTCGATGGCCTCATACGCATAACGCGAGCAAGTAGGGTCATAGCGGCAACTACCCGCCACCCACGGCGACAAGTACACCTTATAAAAATCCAGCGCCAACAAAGCCATCCGCACCCCTGGAGTGCGGGAGCCCTGCTCCCGCCGGTGCCTTCCCTGCAAAGTGATCTGCGAATCGCTCAGCGGCAGCCCAGCTGCCGCCACCTCGCCGTGACCACCATCCAGTAGCACAGGCTTCAGCCTGTGACCCGTAGTGTGGGTCGTGGTTTCAGCCGATCCTGAACCGAGAGGCGCAGCCAGATCAGTGTCCTCAGTTCGTTCCGCAGCGTGTTCAACACTGTCCATCGCCTTCACAGCTTCTTCAGCACCCGCACTAGGTCCTCCGCAATCACCGCAAACGGAGCCTTGGCCACCGAACTCTTGGGATGGATCACGATGTCCCATGCTGTGGGTATCTCCTGCCGGTGGCTGCGCACGATTTCCCGCACTCGCCGCCGCATGCGGTTGCGCACCACCGCGCCGCCTAACGCCTTCTTGATGCTGAAGCCGAATCGGTTCAGGGCAAGTTCATTGCGGCGAACGAACACGGTGAAGTGGGAACTCGAGAAGCGTTTTCCCGCGCGGTATACGGCGTCAAAATCGCCCCGGCGCACCAGCCGCGCCTCCCGCGGAAACTTCTGGCCCGGCGCGGGCCCGCTTGCGCTACTCGGGGGTAAGCCGATGACGTCCCTTCTTGCGACGCGCCGCAAGCACTTTGCGGCCGCCCTTGGTCTTCATGCGTGTGCGGAACCCGTGGGTCTTCGAGCGGCGACGACGCCGCGGTTGAAATGTACGCTTTGGCAAATCTTTCCCCCTTCGATTCGATAGCGCAGCGTTGCCTTAGCCGGCTCGTTGGCACACACGTTCCTTGCCGCTTCCGCCGCTTCTACCTGAATCACCTAGTGTACTTGCCGCCCATCCACACCGTCAACAAACCTCCGGGTATGGTTACAGAGAGGGGAAAAGTGATACACCGGCGTCGCGGCCAGAGCTAAAAGATTTGCGGCAATGGTCCCCTTCGCAAGTCGGTTTTGCTGTGATTCAATAAGATCGTATGCGTAACGCGAATCGGATCGGGACGTTTGTGGGGAGTTTCGAGCCGCGGTAGCAGCGCGAATGGCTCAAAAAGTACACCTAGGATCGCAAATGCGAAAGAACGAACTGGTGATATCAAAAATTCTCTTGGTTCTCTTTTGTATGGTGTTCTGCAGTGATTCTCGCTTGGTTGCTCAACAGGCCCTGTATGCATTTTTGGCTGATGTGACATACACGGCTAGTGGAGAAACAGGCACAGGTAAAATATATTCCGACGGGCATTCGGTTCGTATAGAACTGGAAGGACGATTACATACTCAAAACGAAATCAGCTTCGTGCGTTTGGACAGCGGCTTGGGACAAGCTCTGATCCCCTTTATGAGTGCTTATATCGAATACCCGTATGGCAACTCCGCAGACGCGGAATTCGTTCGCTATCTTCCAGACGCAAAGGTGCAGAGTAGGTCGCTGGGTTCGGACCTGGTTGATGGTCAGATCTGCGAGAAGGTCTTGATTATGGCGAGTTATAGGGGCAATACATATTCGAGCATCGAGTGGAGGTCTCGCAGCTTACCACTTCACAGCAATGCAACAATTGGAATGCCGGGGTGCCACCCATTGACCTTCCAACTCCTTGGAACATTCCGTAGTTTATAGAGGGGGTAGGCGGAGGTGTCTATCAAGAGTCCTGGACTTGCAGATGCGTTTATGGGCAACAACATCGATGCATTCTTCAAAGAGGGGGTTAGAAACAATCCCCAACTTTTTCCTCGTTTAAGCGTGACGCCACGATTTAAGTTCGGGCCGGATGTGTACAACCCTTCGTCAGGCGAATGGTGGGATGTGACAACACCAGGTCAGTGGGGTAATCACATTACCAAATACAGCCCATTCGGCCGAGGCGGTCCGCTATTCTGGAAATGATAGACGCATCTTTGAACGCTAAGATTCTTGATCGGCTGGTGCAGGGTAAACCGCTCGATGGGCTCGCACTTGGAATTAAAGACGGGCGGGTGGACTTGGCTGGCTTGGTGTTGCCAGCAACTCGTGTCGTGCGGCAGTTTCAGTTCGACGGTGTCCCGATAACAGAGTCCACCCCTGGAACAGTCATCCAAGCTGCAAAATGGACCAATCTTGATTTTACGGGTACCAAGCTAAAGAGTCTCGGACTCTATGGATGTGAGCTGACAAACTGTGTTTTTGATCGCTGCCTGCTTCAAGATATTGGGGTATGGGCAACGGCCTTCAGGGAATGCAGTTTTAGGAAAGCCAATCTGAGAAACTCGGGGCTTGGTGGAGTGCAGAATGGCAAGCGGACTATCTACTCCGGAATAGATTTTTCCGAAGCTGACTTGCGCGACACGAGTTATCAGGCTGCAGCTTTTGAGCGATGCGTCTTCCGAAATGCGAAACTCGAACACATCGATTTCGACTCCAGCACTTTTGCCGACTGTGTGTTCGAAGGTGAACTTCGCGACGTAATATTCTATAGGCGGGGCTTTAAAGGTGACTGCTTTCCCCCGAACGAAATGCGCAACGTGGATTTTAGCCGAGCCAAACTCCATGCTCTGGGTTTCCGTGGGTTGACCTTAGATCAGGTGAAGCTGCCGGACGATGCTGAACACATCATAATTAGGAATGTGGGATCTACTGTGAATCGCCTAATTGGGACGCTGAACCAGCAAGGCGACGCGACTGCGAAGAAACTGATAGCGTTCCTTAGCATAGACAAGGAGTGGCGTCCCCCTAACCAGGTGCAAATGGTGATCAACACTGCGGACCTTGCTGAAACTGTCGGAGATGAGGGAGTGGAACGCTTGCTTAAGTTATTGGGAACATGAGCAGACGCAACAAACCAAGTGGACCAAGGTGGGCGCTAAGACAACCTTGGCGGGTGGCCCACACAGGGTGAGCCTGGAGAGGTTTTGGGTGGCCCATCCTTTCGCGCCGTTTGCGAAAGGGTGGGGCCGTCTTTGGCCGGCCTCTTATTTTCGCCTTTGGCCCGGTGGCACAGGCCTACCGGGTCCCAAACTCACTTGACTTATAGATTATTGTATGGTAAACTATGGCTTTGACAATAGCCGCTTGGACGGCCACGGGCTCTTTGAAAATTTGAATTGTCTAGTGGCCGAACCGAACTTCGCCACTCGCCACTCGCCACTCGCCACTCGCCACTGTTTTGCTAAGTCCAGTGTGTCCAGCACTTACAGGCTATTCCCCGGTAACCCCAATGGAGACAACACTTACGAAAAAACAGGGGGTGGGGGGCGATGGCTGGGCGGGCAGCTTAAAATTTTTAGAATTTTTTAAAAGTTTTTAGGTTAACTCCTTTGCTTCTCGCGTTTTTAGTTTTTTAACCGGGGGAGGGGGGGTACCCCAAGGATTACCAGCTAGTAACTAGCGTGCCGATTCGGGAAATCCACTGCGCCGTCGCCTCGGCTTGTATGCACCCCTTCCGTCCCCCGATCTGGGGCGCCGCGTTGCTTCCGGGTGGCTCACCGAGCTTCGCTTCGATTGTTGCGGATTAAATTTCGGCCATGCTTTGGAACAGCGGCAGGCCTGCGCACAAGTCGCGCAAGCCTTGTTTTTGTTCTTCTGCTAGCTCCAAAAATTCGAAGCCGTACATGGCGCGAACCTTGCGCCGGACGATGGCTTTCACCCATACACCCAAGATCGGGAATAGCTCCACGTGTTCGCCGATGTTCAGATAATTCGGAGTGGCCGCCGACATGCCCGACTCGCTGATTTCAAACGTCATCGCGGGAATCTCGATTCCGTCGCTGCGGCAAATATGGATTTCCTGCATGCAGCGATGCCGCGAATGCCGTCTCCGCTCGGCCCAGTTCGCAGATTCCTTCTGCTCCTTGGGGGCTGGGATGAATATCTGGATCATAGGCCTTCGGCGAAGGAACCGTTAACTGCTTTGTGGCTCAGTGCTTGGTGGTGGTGGAAGGAGTGCCTGTTCGATTTCGCGAAACAACTCCTCAAACTTGACGGGCTTGGATACGTAGCTATCCATGCCCGCAGCGAGACAGCGTTCCCGGTCGCCGACGATAGCGTGCGCGGTCATGGCGATAATGGGAATATGTTTCCCGGAAGTTCGTTCCCGGGCACGGATGGCGGCGGTGGCTTCGAGCCCATCCATTTCCGGCATTTGCACGTCCATTAAGATCACATCAAAGTGTTCCTTGGCGGACAGCTCCACCGCGGTTAGGCCCGTGGCCGCCACGGCGACCTCGTGTCCATGCTTTTCCAGCATGCGCACCGCGAGCATCTGATTGACGGCATTGTCTTCGGCCAAGAGGACCCTCAGGTGTGCCAGGTTCAAAGCAGGGCCGAACGGGTGGGCTTTCTCAGGAAGGTTTTGCGCTTGTAACTTGGCAGCAAGCACAGTGCGGACCTTCTCGGAAAGGACGGGAGAGCGAACGGGCTTCGTGAGGCATGCACTGATACCGAGTTGCCGGCAGCGCGCCGCGTCGCCGATGCCAATTCCGGAGGTGAGCATGATTACCTCGGGCATCTGAGTCTGCGGGCCTAACCGGAGCGCTTCCACCAGCGCGAATCCGTCCATTTCGGGCATATGCGCATCCACGAGCAGTAGACGGAACGGAGAGGCACTCTTTTGGGCTTCGCGCAGGATCGCCAATGCTTGCTCGCCACTCTCGCAGAGTGTGGGATCCAAGCCCCAGGCAAACAGGGTCTGCTGCAGAATGCGGCGGTTGGTGGCGTTGTCGTCGACGACCAGCACGGGCGTGCCGTGAAATTCGTCCAGGGTCATCAGATCGCGCGGCGAAGGTGGATGCTCCCGAATCGGCAGTCGCACCGTGAAGTGAAAGATGCTTCCCTGGTTGGGTTCGCTCTCAAGCCAGAGGCGGCCATTCATCAGCGCGACCAGCCGCGAGGAGATCGTAAGCCCTAAGCCGGTGCCGCCATAGCGCCGCGTCGTGGAACTGTCGGCTTGCGTAAAGGGAGCAAAAATCGCTTGATGCTTTTCTTCGGGAATGCCGGGCCCAGTATCCCGTACGGAAAAGTGCAGAAGGACGTCTTTGTCGGTTTGTTCCTGCAACTCGATGCGCAAGAGCACTTCACCCTGTTTGGTGAACTTGATGGCATTGCCAATCAAGTTGATGAGGATTTGACTCAGCCGCGTGGGATCACCACAAAAGTCGTCGGGAACATCGGGAGCGATGTCCAGCAGGAACTCCAAACCTTTTTCGTGGGCCCGCAAGGCCAGCGGGCTGATGAGACTGTCGAGAGTGTCCAGGAGGCGGAAATCGACGGCCTCGAAATCGAGCTTGCCCGCCTCAATTTTGGAGAAATCGAGGATATCGTTAAGCAGGTAGAGCAGGGACATCGCGGAAACTTTGACGGTCGAGAGATATTCGTACTGCTCTCGCGTCAGACTGGTTTCCAGCGCGAGCTCGGTCATGCCGACAATCCCGTTCATGGGCGTGCGGATTTCGTGGCTCATGTTGGCCAGAAAATCACTTTTTGCACGGTTGGCCGCTTCTGCCGCTTCTTTGGCTTGCTTGAGCTCTTGCTCGAGCTGTTTGCGCCAAGAGACGTCGCGAAAGAACCACAGACGACCCAGGTAGTTCTCTTCATCCCAGAGGGGCATGGAGTGATATTCCAGGGTTCTTTCATCATGCAAAACAAGGTCGCAGTGATCGACAGCATTACGATCCTGGTCCAAGGCCTTCACCCGCTTTGCAAAGGCTTCCGGATTTTGGACGCGATTCAGCAGGGTGGACAACAAGGGGCGATCCCCAAACCCGAAGGCTTGAGCGCTCTCGCAACCATCGAGGGTGTCCAAATCGATGGCCCAGATTCTCGCAAATTGGGGATTGTGGGAAACAACTTCGTGACGATCGTTCATCACAACAATCCCCGTGGGCGCTTCGTGGTAGATGGCGTTGTAGAGGCGGTTTTGACGATTGATGCTACAGTCGCAGGTACAGAGCGGCTGATCGGCGGGTGTGAGTGTGCGGACAGGTGGCATAACAAAGTGGACGCGATCGTCCAGAACTAGGGGCGGAGCAATTCAATGACCGGGACAGGCAACGGGAACCATTGATTTGTGCGGGTTTGTTGCGAGTTAGCGGTGTGGAGGAATGGTCGCGGTTGAGCGGGTGAGCCAGCTTGGTACAGTTGTTCCTATCCCCTCTCGATCACCAGTTCCTCGGCGCGGTTTGCGCCTGACTGAGGCGAGAGCCCAATACTCCCCTTGACATTCTAGTGGAGAGGGCCTAGCATCCACCTAGAATGTCTACCAGAGAAGAAAAAGAACGCATTGAGCTGTTGCAAGGGACGCTGGACCTATTGATCTTGCGCACGCTGCTGTTGGGGCCGGCGCACGGGCACGCCATCGCCAAAGCGATTGAGTTCCGCTCCGACGAGGTTTTGCAGGTGGAGCAAGGATCGCTGTACCCGGCGCTGCACCGGCTGATCAAGCGCGATTGGATTTCGGTGGAAGACGGCACCTCCGAAAATAACCGTCGCGCGAAGTTCTATCGCCTTACGGCCAAGGGCCGGAAACAGTTGGCTCATGAGACCAGTAAGTGGGAGAAATTTGCGGGGGCGATCGCGCGGATCCTGCGGCCAACCGAGGAGCCTGAATGAAGCGGCACGCCAACCGATTGCTGCGTGACCTGGATCAGGAGATCCGCGAGCATATCGAATTTGCGACGCAAGAGAACATTGAGCGGGGGATGGCGCCGGAAGAAGCGCGGTATGCGGCGCTGCGAAAATTTGGCAATGTAACGCGGGTGAAGGAAGACGCGCGCAAGGTCTGGAGCACGGTGTGGCTGGAACAGTTGGGGCAAGACATTCGGTTTGCTTTGCGCCAACTGTGCAGGTCTCCAATCTTCACTGCCGTAGCGATTCTGACTTTGGCTCTGGGCATCGGCGCCACCACCGCCATCTTCTCGGTCGTCAACTCCGCCCTCCTCCGCCCTTTGGCCTATCGTGACCCCGAACAGTTGTATTTGGTCCGCGAAATTGTCCCGCAAATGGCTAAATTTTATCCCACCCTAGAAGCGAACTTGCCGGATTTTCGTATCTGGCAGAAGCGGGTGCGCTCTTTTGAGGACGTGGCAATTGCCGAATCGACCACCGCCGATCTGAGTGGACAGGGGCAGCCAGAAGTTCTTCACGGTGTGCGCGCTTCCGCGAACATTCTGTCTGTTCTTGGCGCAACCCCGGCATTGGGCAGAAGCTTTCGTCCAGAAGAAGACGAGTCTGGCCGCGGCCATGTGGTCATTCTGACCGACGCATTCTGGCGTAATCGTTTCCACGCGGATCCATCCGAAGTCGGTAAAACCATTGCCCTCGATGGTATCCCGCACGAAATCGTTGGAGTGCTGGCACCATCGTTTCGATTCCCCGCCGCGCTGGGCGGCGTTGAGAGCTACGCTCGCATCGCCTTCTTCAAACCGCTAAATGGACCGGCAGAGTATGAACAGGGACTGATTGGCGAATTTGATTTCGCCGCAGTGGCGCGCTTGAGGTCCGGTGTAACTCCCGAACAAGCGCTCGCCGAACTGAACGTGGTGCAGGCGGAAATTGCCCGGCAAGCCAATGAAGGGGTGGACTTGAAGGGTTTGCTGGTACCGCTGGAAGAAGAAGTCGTGGGCCGTGCTCGTCGCGGGCTTCTTTTGCTGCTAGGGGCGGTGATCGCGGTTCTTCTGATCGTGTGTTGCAATCTGGCCAGCCTATTGCTTGCGCGGGTTCCAGGGCGCATGCGCGAGGCGGCGATTCGCGCGTCGTTGGGAGCCACACAGGGGCGACTGATCCGGCAATTGCTGACGGAAACGCTTCTGCTCAGCTGTGCGGGAGGAGTACTGGGTGTTTTGACGAGCATTTTCGCGCTGCAGTGGCTGGTTCGGATGGCCCCACCCGGTATTCCACGGCTTGACGAAGTTCATATGGACACGCGCGTGCTGCTCTTTGCGCTGGTGGTCTCGCTGGTCACAGGCGCGATGTTCGGAGTGATTCCGGCCTTGCGGGTGGTTCGGTCGCAACCCGTCGAAGCGCTTAAGAGTGGGGCGGCAGCCACAACAGAAAGCCGTCGCACGCGTCGTGTACGGCAGAGTTTGGTGAGTTTTGAGGTGGGACTCACCACACTGCTGTTGATCCTTGCGGGACTATTGATGGTCAGTCTCAGTCAGCTTCTCCACGTGCACAGCGGGTTCGTTGCAGAAAACGTTCTGATAGCGGGGGTGGACTTGCCTCCGCAGAGCTATTCGCGGCCGCAGGATCGCCTTCATTTTTACGACAGAGTGCTGGCAGGCATGCAAGCGATGCCCGCGATTCGTGCCGCTGGCTGGGTCAGCATTCCTCCGCTGGCGGGCGAGGGCAGTGTCACCGGCATCACCGTACCGGGTGGGCCGCAGCAACAGGAGGAAATACCAATCGCCAACTATCGTCCCGTGAGTGCGGACTATTTCTCTGCGATGGGCATTCCACTGCTCGAGGGCAGAACATTCGGACCGGCTGACGAAGGCCGAGAAATCGTGGTGGTATCGCAAAGTGTCGCGGAGCGCTTCTGGGCGGGAAAGAGCGCCATCGGGCAAATTTGCATCACGCAATGGGGTAAAGATACTCCAGCGGAAGTCGTCGGAGTTGTCGGCGACATCCGCACAGTGCAACTCGACGCGCCTCCGCTGATGATGGTTTACGTGCCACACTGGTTCAACAGCATGAGTGTCCCTACGTCTGGGGCGATGGTCCTACGCACAGGAAACGATCCGTCCAGCTATGTGGGACCGGTCCGGCAACTAATCCATAGCATAGACGCGGATGTTCCGGTCACGACGCTCAGACCGATGGGAGAAATCGTAGCGCACTCGGTGGACGGGCGTCGCTTTCCGATGTTCCTTGCGATGGTTTTTGCGTTGTCGTCGCTTTTGCTGGCTTCGCTGGGAATATACGGTGTGGTGCGGTATTCGGTGGAGCAACGGCGTCAGGAACTGGGCATCCGGATCGCGCTGGGGGCAAACCTGAGAGATTTGTTCGGGATGGTGCTTCGGCAGGGCATGGCGCCGGTGCTGATTGGTCTTGCGGGGGGAATGGCCGCGGCGCTTCTGATGGGCCGCGTAATGGGCTCCTTGCTATTCGGGATTGGCGCAAGCGACCCGCTGACGCTCGCCACGGTCGCGATGGTCGTGGCTTCCGTGGCGCTTTTGGCCTGCTACCTTCCGGCACGCCGTGCAACGCGGGTCGATCCGATGGTCGCGCTGCGGTATGAGTGACGATAGCCATCTGGGGATGGTAGACGTGGCGCGCCATGCTGAGGGGCTGCAATGTGTCGTTAACTCCGACCATTGCTGCGGCGCTCATTTACGTTTGGTGTGGCGGCAGGTGGAGCGTTACTTTTTCACGACGGTAAATTCGACTTCGCCGGAGGCTTCTTTCACTTTGGCGCTGCCGCAAGTGGTGGGTTTGCCTGCGGCGTTGAAGCGGCAGCCGTAGAGTCCCGGCCTGGTTTCGGCGCATTGTCCGGCTTTTACTTCGACCACGAACCAGCCGGACCCTACCGGTCGTCCGGCCGTGTTTCCCTTGGTGTACACGCCCATGAGCACGTCGCCATTCTGCGAAGTACCGTTCGCGCACTGATAATTGTCGTATCGGTAGGTGTAGAGGATGCCGCGGTTCTGGTCGAGAAGGAATTCATTGTCCTCGACGAGGCCGTCGGCATCGATGTCCACCAGGTCCGTCCAATAGGCCGAAGGCGCCGAGGCTTTCACGAACGCGGCCCCCTTGCCAATCGACGTTTTTTGCGTTTGGTTTTTGGCGGCGGGACTTGGAGTGGGATTCGCGGCTTTTTGCGCGACGGCAGGCCCGACGGTGACGGACGGTGTGGGCAGTGGTCCCGGAGGCGCCTCTTGGGCCGCGAGCAAAGTAGCCAGTCCCGTGACGATAAGCATTCCCGCGCACAGCCATGTTCTATTCATCGGAGACCTCCGTCTTCGCGTGAAGAATGATGCGGGGATGGCGCTGGGCTGTCAACGGTGTAGCCTTGTGGGGGAGGAGCGTCGGCAAAAATGCCTTGGCGAACTCGAAAAACCGCTGAAAGCCTCGGGCAACACGTGATGAAAAACGAACGGCCCGCTTGAGAAAGCGGCCCCTACAAAGGCAAAGACGGACAAGCCTGTGCTACGGGCAACCCAAGAGCACAGGCAGGAGTGCCTGTGCCACATGCTGGCTGGTGGCGAATCTACTTGTTTTGGCCGCCACCGCTGCTGGTGGCACCGGTTTTTTCCTTGGCCGCAGCGGCGCGCACTTGATCCCAGTGGTACACGGGATACTTGGGGCGCTTAATCGGCGGCACGGGATGTTCTTTCAGATTTTGCAGCGCGACCTCGACGCCTTTTTCGAGCTGCGGGTCGTGACCTTGCCGCCAGAGCGCGGGATCGAGATCGACTTCGATGTCCGGGGAGACGCCGATATTTTCCACGTCGAACTGCCCCGTTTGTGGATTGAACAGGCCGAAGCGTGGCGCGGTGATTTGGCCGCCGTCCATCAGCGAAGGATAACCGCCAATGCCAATGAGGCCACCCCAAGTGCGCGTGCCGATCAGCGGACCAATATTGAGCCGGCGGAACATCCAGGGCAGAGCGTCGCCGCCGGAGCCGGCGTACTGGTTGATGAGCATCACCTTGGGACCAAAAATCACCTGGGGGATGTTGATGTCCTTGCCCTCGCGGGTCATGGCAGACATCAACAGCGGGCGGCTTAGCCAATCGACGATGTAATCGGCCAGCCAGCCACCGCCGTTGAAACGTTCATCGATGACTGCACCTTGTTTATCGTTTTGCGGGAAGTAATAGCGGTTAAAGTTGGTGAAACCGGCTACAGCAGTGTTGGGCAAGTAAACGTAAGCCAGTTTGCCATCGCTGAGCTGCTCCACTTTCTGGCGATTACTTTCCATCCAATCGCGGAGACGCAAGCTGTGTTCGTCGCCGATAGGAACGACGGTAACGGTCCGCGAATTCGCGCCGTTGGGATCGGGTCCGACGCGCAACTGCACTTCTTTGCCAGCGCGCTCGATGAAGAAGCTGTACACATCGTCGGTGCCGTGAAGTTCGCGGCCATCCACGGCGAGAAGATACTCACCCTGCTGCACGTTGACGCCGGGTTCGGTCAGCGGCGCGCGCAAGCCGGGGTTCCAATTCTCGCCGAAGTAGACCTTGGCGAAGCGATAGCGGTCGTGATCGATGCTGTAGTCGGCGCCGAGCAAACCGACGTTGACCTGTTTCACTTCCGGGCGATCGCCGCCAAAAATGTACACGTGCTGTGCGGTAATTTCACCGAGCATGTCGGCAAAAATGTAATTGAGGTCGGCGCGGCTCATCACGTTGTCGACGAAGGGCTGGTAGTGCGCGACGAGCGCCTTCAAGTTGGCCCCGTGCAAGTTGGGATCGTAGAAGAAATCGCGTTCGATGCGGCCCACTTCGCGGAACATTTGTTCCCATTCGGCGCGGGGGTCGACGTAAATCTTCATGGTTTCCGTGTGCAAAGTGCCGTCGGGCTTACCGGGTTCGCCAGGCTTGCCAAGGGCGTCCACCGGCTTAATGGACCAGGTGCCGTGCGGAGGAGGGCCGCCGGCCGAGGGGGCCAGGGGATTGGGCGGAGGCAATTGTTCGTAGAGCGCCTTCTCACCATTGGAGGAAATGACGAAGCCGCCGATATTGTCGAGAAGCTTGTCGGTCTTGCGTGTGCACACATCGAATTTGTGGACGATGTGGCCATTGATGGTGCCGTCATTCACGATGGAGCTTTCCAGCAAGTACAACACGTGAGTTTTGCCGGCGACGAGGTTGTCGTAATTGCGCGCGGGAATGGGCAGCGCCAGAATGCGCTGATTGATATTGTCGAAATCGATTTTGACTTCGGCGGCCTTGTTCTCGTCCTTCTTTTCGTCTTTCTTCTCATCTTTCTTCTGGTCGGACTTGTCCGCAGTCTTGTCGGATTTTTCGGCGGCAGGTTTTTCTTCGGGTTTGGCTTCGCCTTCGGGCTTGCAATCGTCGGTAGGGGCGGACTTGTCTCCCGCGATCTTTTCTTCATCGCTTTGCGGAGCAAGAGGCGACTTCAGATCCTTGCGCAGAACCACGACGTAAGCACTGCGCGTCACCGGCACGTTGTAGGCGCCCATGCTGGCGGCGAGTGTGGGACCCACGTCGGTGCTGGCAAAGAAGTAAAGGTATTTGCCGTTTTTGTCGAAGGCCACCGAGGCGGCATCGCTCAGGCCATCAGTGATCTGGTGGGGAGTCTTATCGTCGACGCCATAAATAAAGACCGCGCGCAGACTGCTGTCGAGTTGACGAGTGTAAGCGAGCCAACGACTGTCGGGCGACCAAACGTAAGCGAAGGCCTGGCCGTCGTAGGGATTGGTGTCGACGTGGACGGGCTTGCCGCTGTCGATGTCCACGTACCAGAGATTGAGTCGCTTATCGCTGAAAGCAATTTTCTTGCTGTCGGGTGACCAGACCGGGGAATAGAAAAAGGAAGGAGGCTGTCCGAGATTGATTTTGCGCACTTCGCCCATGCCGTCTTGCGCGCTCAAGTGCAGCGCGTATTCGCCGGACTCATCTGAAAAATAGGCAACCCACTTGCCGTCGGGGGACCACGCGGGATCGCGATCGGCAAAGCCGGGGGAATTGGTGAGGTTGCGGATGTCGCCATGCTCCACCGGCACGGTCAGAATTTCGCCGTGCGCTTCAAAAACGCCGCGAGCGCCGGTCGGCGAAATGTCGTAGGCCTGAATTTGGTCGCCGGCATCAATGTAATGCGGACGCACGGCCGGGAAATCGCCGGTCACATGGATGTTGACGGGGTGCTGCTGGCCGCTGGCGGGATCAAACACGTGGATAGAACCGAACTGCTCGTAGACAATGGCGTCCGGCCCGGCGGAAGCGGACTTGATGTCTTGCCCGTTGCTTTGCACCGCCAAGCTGACCTGCTTCGTGGCGGGATCGTAGACATAGAGGCTGACGGGTCCATCGCGGTCGGAGAGGAAGTAAATTTTGTTACCAAGCCACATGGGCGTGGAATCGTTGGAGTTGGTGCGTGGAACTTTTTCGATGGTGGAATCGGAAAGCTTGGCGATCCAGATGGGCGAGGCAGTGCCGCCGCGATAGTGTTTCAAGCCGCGCTGAAATTGCCAGGATTCGCGGAAATTCGTAAAAGGGACGTAAGCAAGGTGGGAACTGTCGGGTGAGTACGACCCTTCGACGGCCATGGGCAGGGGAATTAGCTCGGGCAAACCGCCGGTGAGCGGCAGGGTGTAAAGCTGAGTGAATCCAGCATAGCTGCCGCGGGCGGAACGAAAGACGACGCGCTTGCCATCGCGGGTCCAGCCGACCACCTGGTCGCTACCGGGGTGGGAGGTGAGGCGCTTGGGAATGCCACCGGCCGCCGGCATGACATAAATGTCCTCATTGCCGTCGTATTCGCCGGTGAAGGCGATCATGCTGCCGTCCGGGGAAAAAATCGGGTCAATCTCAATGCCGACGTCGCTGGTCAGGCGGCGAGCTTCGCCGCCATTGCGGTCGACAATCCAGAGGTCGCCACCGTAACTGAAGGCGATTTGCGTTTTGCTGATGGTGGGTTTGCGCAACAGGGCATACTGGCCGGCGGACTGAGCGGCCAGTTGGGGAACAGCGAGGAAGAGGGATACGACTGCCAGGAACAAAGTTAAGGGCACAAGAGCAACGAACCAGGAAATTTTTCTGGACATCGCAACCTCCAAGGAAAGAGCGGGTTTACGCTTTTGGACGTTTGACCCCGCTGATTGGTTTGGGATCGTCAGTAGGTTCATACGCAACGAAACGGCTCAAGGTTCCGGCCTCACGTTGGGAAACGAAAGAACCGTGGGAAGAAGGGTTGCTTGCGTGAGCCGACGAAACGACCCGCAAAGTCTACCACACGACTTGACCGAAAGATGTCAAGGAGACTGATTTCCCTGGGCGGCATCCAATTTGTGGAATTTCTGATAGACAGGTACGCGACCGTGGGATATGTTGCAGACTTCCTGGGAACCCTCACTTGGCGCGAAGCGAACGTCCCCCCTCTCAGAACGCGCCGAAGGCGGGACCGATGAGCAAAATTACGCTCGCCGCGCTGTCTGTGTTGACATTATTAATGGGTTCCGTGTGCGTGCGGGCCCAAGCGCCCGCGGCACAGCAGCCGGCTAGTGGTTCGCCGCCGCTCGCGACCACGTGCTCGGAAACTCCTGGCGGCGACCGCCTGCGGTTTGTGTGTCCCCTTCCCGAAGTCGAGTTCGACGACCAAGATCAAGATGAGGAAGGAACGACAGTAGCCGAGGCCGTCCGCATCATTCTGAAGTTGCCCGAGGGCACAGCGCTGCGCATAGCCATTGATCAACGCACGCGGATTGCGCATGTTGGCGAGCCGATCCAGGGGCACGTGGTAAACGCGGTGTACGCCTTCGACGAGCCGGTGATCCCGGTGGGCACCCTGGTGACCGGGCAGGTCACGAAGATTCGTCCGGTGCCGAAGCTAGAGCGCATCGAAGCGTATGCCAACGGAGATTTTTCTCCATTTCATCAATACGAAGTGACCTTCGACCGCTTGTTCCTGCCGGATGGTCGGGTGCTGGCGATTGAAACGACGGTTGCGCCTGGCGCGGCGGAAGTGGTTCATCTGGTCAGCAAACCGGAGCCTGGCAACGAGCCGCAGAGTGACACGCGAGGGAGCGGTGCGGCGAAGCAAGGCGTGAAAGAGACCATGCAGACGGGCAGCGACTCCGCGCAGGAGGCCGCGGAACCGATTCGCGCTCCCGGCAAATGGCATCGCGTGAAGCAGTTTTTTGTTTCGCAATCGCCGTACCGGCGGCAATACATCGAAACAGGCACGCGATTCAGCGCGTCGCTCCAGCAAGGACTGGATTTTGGCTACGAAACGCAATCGCAGGAGCAGCTCTCGCAATTGGGAACGGTACCGCTGGCGGATACCGTGTTGCATGCGCGGCTGTTGCTGGAGGTAAGTTCGGCCACGGCGACGCGGGGAACCCCAGTGGTTGCGGAAGTGACCGAGCCGGTGTATTCGGCGAAACACGAATTGCTGTTGCCGTGCGGAAGCCGGTTGATCGGCCAAGTGGTGGAAGCACGGCCGGCGCGGCTGTTGCATCGCAACGGAGAATTGCGCGTGATTTTCGAACACATCGAAATGCCCGGCGGCAATCTGCAGGAAGTGCAAGGGACGCTGGAAGGCATCGAAGTGGATCGTGCGGCACATCTGCGGCTCGACGAAGAAGGCGGGGCGCACGCGACAAGCAGCAAGACTCGCTATTTGGCCACAGGAGTGGCGTTGGCGCTGGCAGGCGTGGCGGCGCATCCAGACTTGGCGCGAAATGGTGTGGACGACGTGAACGATCCGGTAGTACGCGCGGGCTCGGGCGCCTCCGGCTTTGGCCTTGTGGGAACGATTATTGGACTGGCGTCGAAATCGAATGCGGTGTCGATCGCGTTTTCCGCGTATGGCGCGAGCGCGTCGATCTACTCAAATTTTTTGTCGCGGGGGCGCGAAGCGGTGCTGCCCAAAGATGCTCCGCTGGAAATTGGTCTGGGCACGCGGCACCCCCACGCGCGGAAGTCGCACTAAGCCTGCGGATAATCGTATGCCGCGGTCTTTAGAGTTTGTGTGAGAACTTGCCAAGCAGGCCCTCAGCGGCTGAAAGGCTGAGGCAAGACGCGATGAAGAACGAACGGCCCGCTTCAGAAAGCGGGCCCTACAGGTGAAGCGACAAGATGCAGCGACCCCACATGCAAAGACGGCATGTGTGGCACCCGGCAAAGCGGAGACCTACAAACCACAGGGCTTTTTTCGCGGGTTGTAAGCCTGTGCTATAGGCAACCCGAGAGCACAGGCAGGAGTGCCTGTGCCACGATCTTTACTGCCCGAGAACCACGGCCATGGCAAAGCCGTCGTAGCCTTTGCTGCCGACGGTTTGGATCTCCGTCGCGCTGACGCGAGTTTCTTGGGCCAGGCGCACGTTGAAGCGGCGGACGCCCTGAACATCAGGATCGTCGCTCTCGGCATCAATGACCTCACCATCACGAATCACGTTATCGACCAGGATGAGCGAGCCGGGGCGAGAAAGGCGGAGCGCCCAATCGAAGTATTCGGTAATAGCGGATTTATTGGCGTCGATGAAGAGCAAATCGAAAGGGCCGCGGCCCTCCACAGCCACGCGAGGCAGGGTATCGAGCGCTGGTCCTAAACGCACCTCGATGCAATGAGTGAGTCCGGCGCGTTCAAAATTGGCGCGAGCCACTTCGGCGTGCCGGGCTTCCGCTTCGAGGGTGAGCAGGTGACCGCCGGGCGGAAGGGCGCGGGCCATCCAAATAGAGCTGTAGCCGCCAAGCGTGCCAATCTCCAGGATGCGGCGTGCGCCGAGGGAGCGCACCAGGACGTGGAGCAACTTGCCTTGCGGCGGAGACACCTGAATCTGCGGCAAACCCGCGTCAGCGGCAGCCCGCAAAGCCGCGTCCAACACGGGATCATTGGGGATGAGCATTTCGTTGATGTATTGATCGACAGCGGTCCAGAGTTTCTTGGTCACGAAAGTTTCTCCTGCATCGGATAGTTAGAAGCGCCAGCCGTAGCCCACCATCAATTGAATACTGTGCTGCATCTTGCCGCCGGGAACGGAGGTAGTGCTGCCGTCGACGGTTAAATCGCGCGTGGGAAAAAAGAGGTGGGTATCACCCACTTCGATGCGCAGCGTGCTTCGCTCGTTGGGATACAGTTCGACGATACCGCCGAGATCGAGAACGAAATTGGTGGAGCGCGCGTAGGTGCTGGTGGGCGGCTCGGTGAAGGTGTTCTGACTGGTCAACGCGGCGGAATAGCTATTGAAACCGGGACGCACTTTGCCGAAGAAGCCGAAGTGGTTGCGACGAATGCCGCCTTTCAGGCCGAAGAGCCCTTGCAGGATGGCGCCGCCATCTTGTGGGCTGGCGCCGCTGGTGCCTTGGGGGAAATAAAGCAAGTCGCCGTCGGCATAAAAGACGCCGTAGAAGCGGTAAGAAAAGTAGCCGCCAAAGCCGGGTTCGGTGCGCACGTTGTTGAGTAGGCCTTCGCGCGAAATCATCAGAGCGCTGAAGAGCGGGCCAAAGTCCCAGCGGCCGGGGACGTTGGTTTCGGGTTCGTTATCGATGAGCGCGCCCGGTCGATAAGCAACGCCAAAACTGAGGCGGGTGGTGTCATTGATTTTTCCGGGGAGCACCGTGGAATTATTGGGAGCAAAGAAGGCGGGGATGCGATAGGGGTCACCTTCAATGTCGGCGCGCAGCACCCAGCGGGGCGAAAGATAGTACTCGATGCCGCCACCGAGATTGAGCACGAAGTAAGTGGCGGGCTGCGTAGTGAAAGTAACGCTGGCGCCGCCTCCGAGGACTTGCACGTCGAAAAAATGCAGCAGACCCGGGCGCACGAGACCAAAAACCGAAATACGCCGGGTCTGAATAACCTTAGCGCGGAGACCGAATACCGCTTCGAGAGTTTGTCCGCCCTGTACCAGATTCAGCGGTAGGCCTTGTTCCGGGAAGAAATCGACTTGCGATTCGAAGGCCAGGCGGCGCGACAGGTTCCAAGCAAAGCGGCCACCCACGCCGGAGAAATTGTTGGCCTGGAACTGCTGGTTGTCTTCGCGAATGGTGGAATATTGCGCGCCGAACTCAAATTGCGTGGATTGGTCCTGCGCGTGAAGGCAAGGCGTGGTCAGGAAACCCAGGACAGACAAAGCGGACGTGGCAAGAAAAAGAATTTTGCGAAACATGGTTCGGTGCGGGCGGTGACCTAAACTCCCGAAAGAAAGATGCACAGCGGGCCGAAAAAGTATGGCACGGGTCAGTGGGAAATCGCTATGCGGAAGCGGTCAGGCTGGGTGCGCGTCGCGATATTCGTTGCAAGCTTGGAGGAAGCGGTCGATGTCTTTCTTGCGCAGATAATAAGGAGTCGACAAGCGAACTTTGGAGGGCTGGCCGCCACGAATGCGGATTTTCTTTTGCTTCCACATCCACAGTTCCGGCTCAGGCATTTTGTAGGGTTCGATAGTCACGGTGGTGATGGCGCAGCGCAACGCGCGATCCGGCGAAGTCCAGGAGTGCGCGCCCCAATCGGTCATCCCTTCTAAAAGGTAATCAGCCATTTTGCGGTGGCGCTTCTCGATGCGGTCCATACCGATTTGATTAGCCAATTCGATGGAAGCTTTCAAACCGCACAGCGCGGGTACATTGGAACTGCCGATGCGTTGGAAACGTTCGGCGCGAATCCTGGTGTCCTCCCAGCCTTCGGTGGCGATGGTGTTCCACATGCGATCGATCACTTCATCGCGGACATAAAGGAAGCCGGTGCCTTTGGGCGCTTGCAGCCATTTGTGGGGGCTGGCGGAATACATATCGCAGCCAATGTCGCGCACGTCGAGCTTCATCATGCCGGGAACATGAGCGCCATCGACGGCAGAGAGAATGCCCTTGGAACGAGCGAGGGCGCAAAGTTGTTTTGCAGGAAGAACGACGCCGGTGACGGTGGTGATGTGACTGAAAAAGATCACGCGGGTGCGCGGGGTGATGGCGTCCTCGAAAAGGTTGAGAACTGTAGCGGCGTCGGGCACGGGCCTGGGCAGCGCGACTTTCTTTACGACAATGCCGTAGCGCTTAGCGCGCAGATTCCACGGACTTTCGCCACCCGGATGCTCTTGGTCGGTCATTGAGACTTCGTCGCCAGCCTTCAGATCGAGCCCGTTGGCGATGTAGCTGTTGCCTTCGGTGGCGTTGCGCAGGAGCGCGAGTTCGTCGCGTTTGCAGCAGATGAAGTCGGCCAGAGGATCGCGAAACTGGTTCCACGCGGCATAGCCCCAGATCGGATAATCTTCGGGATCGGCTTCGGCCAGGCGCTCGGAATCGCGATAGCCCTCGAACACGGCCTTCAGCACCGGCGTGGGAGAAGAGCCGACGGTTCCGTTGTTCAAATAGATTT
>Ga0335072_10001359_pt1 | contig 39920 bp, 34 predicted proteins | sample Lox_Sample_21_FD_206725 | JGI IMG/M metagenome (GOLD analysis project Ga0335072, IMG submission 206725) | Soil microbial communities from Loxahatchee National Wildlife Refuge, Florida, United States - Lox_Sample_2.1 | ecosystem: Environmental > Terrestrial > Soil > Wetlands | place: USA... | reverse complement strand
AACCCGGCACGAAGCACAGCGAACAGCTCCGCCCGGTCGCTGCGGCCCTGCTCGCGCAGCCGCTTGTGGGACGTGCGCGGGGTAGCAGACAGCGGTGTAGCAACCGGCGGTGTAGCAAACGGCGGTGTAGCAAACGGCGGTGTAGCGGACAACGGACTCGTTGCGTCGAACCAGTTGCCGGATCCGGTATCGGGCACGAAACACCGCCTTGAGTACGGAATGCGTCGCAATCACTCTAGTCGGCAACTGATTCAGTACTCAACTGGCGCGGCGAAGGAGGACCGTGACGGATCCGGTTGTCATGCCTTCGACTTCAACCGGATCCGCAGCGAGTCAGCGCGGGATAGCGGCCTGTTCGGCACGCGCGGCGAGCCGCTTCCGCAACTGGACACGAGCCCGGTGCAGCCGCGACATCACTGTGCCGATCGGCACGCCGAGCATCTCGGCGATCTCGCGGTAGGGGTAGCCTTCCACGTCAGCCAGGTAAATGGTGGCCCGGAAGCACTCCGGCAACTCACGCAGGGCGTCGCGTACCTCGGAGTTGCTGAACTGGCTCAGCACGGCTTCTTCGGCGGACGGCTCGGTCCGGGCCGGGCCGGTTGCTGACCAGCTAGGAGCGGCCGACACCAGCGCCTCGAACTCGGGGCTCAGTACCTGAATGGGCTCGCGCTGGCGCTTGCGGTAGCCGCTGACAAAGGTGTTGGCCAGGATGCGGAACAGCCAGGCCTTGCCGTTGGTGCCAGGAGTGAAGTGCCGGAGTCCGGCGTAGGCGCGGGTCATGCTCTCCTGCACCAGGTCCTCGGCGTCGCTGGGGTTGCGGGTCATCCGGAGGGCCGCGGGGTACAAGTCCCGCTGGTGGGCGGCCAGTTCCTGCTCGTAGATGAAATGGTCGTCAGATGCGTGGGCGCTCATTGCCATGAGTGCTATCGCCTCCTGTTGAGGAGGCGGTCAGCGCCGACCCAGCACTCATGGAGCCGCGCAGGGGTCAGCGCGGGCACAGGAGCGCCCCACTAGCATCATCACAAGCCGACGTCGCGGTTACGGGGGGTCAGCGCGCCGCCGCCACTTAGCTGAACTGGATGTATTTAAAGCGCTACTCAACGTCATGTCAAAAGCGCGACTCCAGTCACGCTCCGTATCGCCACTGATTCCGCAGCACTCTGGTCACACTGGCCGCAATGTCGCGGCACTTCGCTTGAGGTCTCAGTACGCCGATCAGGCGGCAATTTGCTCTATTTGTACCGCGCAACATCGACTTTTCATCCGGAACGTGAGTTGAGAATCGGTCATAATGCCCCATAAGGTCGCCGCGAAGCGCTGAACCGGGTGAAAAGTTGACGCTGGGGCTAGCCGTCGCTGGGCGAAGTGCGGGACTGCGCACTTGCTACCGCAGAGCCAGCTCCACGGCCTGCTGCCGGGACAGCGCCGCACCCAGCCGGTAGGACTCGCTGAACTGACCCTCCCCCAGCTGCTCCCGAAGCCGGGCCTGCTCAGCCACACGCAGCCGCTCCTCAATCGGCGACCAGCTGATGCTGCCATCGGCCAGGGCATAGCCGATCCGGACGTCCGCCGCGCCGTGCAGCTGCACCGCTTTCAGCTCGTCGTGCTGCCAGGCCGCGCAGCAGGCGGCGCCGAACAGCACCTCGCAGACGTCCAGCCGGATGCCGCTCCGCCGCGCGACCTGCAGGCACCGCCGCACCAGCGGAACCGCCCCGGCCGGATTGCCCTCGATCAGCAGCAGGATCGCCAGGTCCTCGCGGAAGAAGTACAGGTACATCTCGTCGCCAAGGCGCTCGGCGGCAGCGATTGCCGCCTCCAGGTGCTGCCGCGCCTTCCCGAGTGCACCCTCCTCGAGGTCCAGCGCGTACAGCCGGTGTAGCTCGTTGGCCGCGAGGAGTTCGTCGCCCGACTGCCGGAAGCAGTCCAGGGCCTCCGCCCGCAGCCGCCGGTTCTCCTCCGCGGACGGCTCAGCGGCGGCCAGGCACTTCAGCATTTCGCCGAGCAGCTGCCGGTCACCAGTGGTGCGGGCGATGGCAACAGCCTGCCCGGCCAGCTCCCTGACCCGATCCAGGTCGCCGTCGGCGAACACGAACTCGCTCAGCAGGCCGAGCCCGCGCGCCTGCAATGCCGGTTCAGTCAGGACCTCCGCCATGGCCAGGCCCTGCTCCGCGTAGCCCCTGGCCTCGGCACGGGCGCTCGGGTCAGCCTGGCGCAGGATGCCGAGCAGCGCCGACGTCGCCAGCCGCGCGGTCGCTGCGAGCACGGTCACGCCGGAGTCGTCGCGGTCGACCGCGGCACGCAGGAAACTCAGCACCTCTGGCTGCGCCCGGCTCACCGCGAACCGCTCGAGCGCGACCCCCAGCCGGAGCAGGTCGCTTGTCCTGCCCGCGGCGGCCAGATAGCTGAAGACCGACCGGAGGTTATCCCAGTCGGCGTCCAGCCGCCCTAGCCAGTACCCCTGCCGGCGGCCGGTCAGGGCCGGTCCGGCCTCGCGCGCGATCCGCAGGTAGAACGCTGCATGCCGGTCCCTGATCGCGGTGAGCTCTGTCTCTCCCGCCGACTTGAACAGCTCTTGCGCCGCGTACTGACGCACCGTCTCGAGCAGCCGGTACCGCACTGTCTCGCCGCCGGGCTCGCCCGCCCGTGCGTCGGCGGCGACGCGCTCGGCAAGCACCAGGCTCTTGTCGACCAGCGAGCCGAGCAGGTCAACTACGTCGATGACCTCAATCTCGTCGGCCGCGCAGATCGCCTCCGCGGCCTCCAGCTCGAAGCCGCCGGCAAATACCGACAGCCGCCGCATCGCCTCCCGTTCGGCGGGACTGAGCAGGTCGAAGGACCAGTCGACGGTCGCCTGCAGCGTTTGCTGCCGCGGCAGCGCGTTGCGGCTACCGCCGGTCAGCAGCCGGAACCGCTGGTCAAGGCGCTCGCTCAGGTGCCGCAGCGACATCGAGGACAGCCGCGCAGCCGCCAGCTCCAGCGCCAGCGGGATGCCATCCAGCCGCCGGCAGATGGTGGCTACCAGCGGAGCGGACGCATCGTCGAGTACAAATTGCGGTTCATGCGATCGCGCCCGCTCGACGAACAGCTTCACCGAGTCCGATCCCGCAAGATCGGAAACGCTGATCGCGTCCCGCGGCGGCAACGACATCGAGGGAACGCGGTAGACGCGCTCGCCCTCGATGCCGAGCGGCTCACGCGACGTGGCCAGGAACCTGACGTGCGGGCAGTACCGGATCACCTGCTCGCAGAACCGCGCCGCGTCGTCGATCACGTGCTCGCAGTTGTCCAGCACGATGACCACGTCCTGGTTGTTGAGCACCTCAAGGACGGAGGCAAGCACCGCAGCCCCGGAGTGATCGGGCAACTGGAGCGCGGCAGCCACTGCGGCCGGCACCAGGTCACCGTCGGCCACCGAGGCCAGCTCGGCGAACCAGACGCCATCCAGTGCCGAGTCCAGCAGCTCCACTGCGGTCTGCAGGGCGAGCCTGGTCTTGCCGCTGCCGCCGGACCCGGTAAGCGTGACGAGCCGCGCGCTGGCGGCGAGCGAGCGCACCTCCGCCAGTTCGTGCTCACGGCCGATGAACGCGCTGAGCTGCCCCGGCAGGTTGTTCGGCAGGTCGGGGTTGTCCAACGAGGTCAGCGGCGGGAACTCGGCCCTCAGGAAGGCCGCCTCCAGCTGGAACACCTGCTCCGGCCTGCCGAGGTCCCTGAGCCGGTGCGCGCCGAGGTCGCGCAGGGTTACGCCGTCCGGCAGTGCCTCCGACACCAGTTCTGCCGTGGCGCCGGAGAGCAGCACCTGGCCGCCGTGCGCGACCGACTCCAGCCGCGCGACCCGGTTGACGGCGGGCCCGAAGTAGTCGTTGTCGCGCTCCTCGCAGGCGCCGGTGTGCAGCGCCATCCGCACGCCGATCGGCTGCTTCGTCGGCCAGTCCTGGCCGGTCAGCGCACGTTGCGCGGCGACGGCCGCGGCTACCGCAGCCTCAGCGGTGGAGAACGCCGCGCAGAACGCGTCGCCCACGGTTTTGAAGACGTAGCCGTCGGCCTGCTCGATCGTGCTGCGCAGGATCTCGTCATGCCGGCGCAGGCCCATGGTCATGGCCTCCGGCTCTGCTTCCCACATCCGGGTCGATCCCTCGATGTCGGTGAACAGCAGCGTCACCGTGCCGGTAGGGATCTGAGCCGGTTTTTGCACGTCCACACGATACGTGGCGACCGGCGAGCTTGACCCGGCAGTCCTTAGCCAGTCGCGTGGAGCCAGCGAACCGGAGCGCCGTCGCCCGCCCGGCGGAACGGCTCAAGCTCCGCGTCCCACGGCTCGCCGAGCAGCAGGCTGAGCTCGGCCTCCAGCGAGCCGCCGAGCGCCGGGTGCCGCGGACCGTGCACGTCGCGCAGTTCGCGCAGCCCGCGCGAGTCGCGAGGGCCACCGATCTTGCCGTCGCCACGGCCGCCCGCCGGCTTGGCAGATGCGGCCAGGGCCATCGCCGCCCTCAGCCGGTTCTCCGTGATCATGATGTCCCCGTTCGCCCCGACGGGCGCGCAGAACGTGCCCAGCGCCGGCGTGTGGCTATAGCGGACCGCGTCGCTGCCAGGGCTCGCGTCCTCGGTCACCTCGAACCGCACGAGGTTCCAGCTTGCCAGCGCGGAGGTAATCGCGCCGGCCGAGCCGGGATCACCGGTCCATTGCAACTCCGCGCGCATCGTTCCTGGCGAAGCAGGCTGACCGACCCACGGCATGCTGACAGGCACGCCAAGAACCCCAGCCGCGGCCCACTCGATATGCGGGCACAACGCCGGGGGCGCACAATGCACGTGCAGCACGCCACGTACGGACACCCGAGACCTCCCTGCAGCAGACGAGGATGCGTCTTCCCCTACGACCTCGTCCGGCCGGGAAACCGGGCCCGTGCTGTGCTGTGCACTGGCGATCTTCCGCGACTCATTGTGCCCTACGGCCGCAGCATGCACCAGCACCGCACGTGCCTTCTCCGGCGCGCCGTGTTCTGATGAAAAGGTGACTGCCGCTCCGGACCATGACGGGCTAGGACAGGATCGCCGGTTAGCCCAGCGCGCTGACGTGGCTAGCAAAAACCGTACCGAGCTGTTATTCGCCGCCGAGATGTACGGGCTCCAGCTCGACCAGCTTGCCGAGTTACTCGGCGGCACCGTGCGGCAGGCCAGGGCCCTGGCCGCCCGCTGGGCTAGCGCGGGCCTGGCCGACTCGGCCGTTCTGTGTGCCGGCCCGCCGTGGGTCTGGCTCACCAGAGCCGGCCTGCACGCCTGCGGCCTGAAATACGCGGCGGGCCCGCCTGCGCTCGCGCGGATCGAGCACATCCGCGCGGTCACCGCCGCCCGGCTAGCGCTAGAGTCCGTAACCGCGTACCGCGACGGCGGTGCGCACTGGCGTAGCGAGCGGCGCCTGCATGCCCGCCTCGGCAGCCACCGCGGAGTACGGGATCACCTGCCCGACGCCGAGGTGCACTGGCCCGACACTCCTGCCTCCGCAACGCCACCCGACTGGGCTGGCGAATGCTGGGCCATCGAAGCCGAACTGACGCCGAAAACAGTAGCCCGCACCACAGCGATCATGCGTGAGCTGCTAGCCCGCACGGGCGACTACGGCTGCCCCGCGGCGGAAGCGCGAGTAGCCGGGCTGCCGCCGCGACATATCAGGGCCGTGTACCTCTGCTCGCCGGCCGCGATCGGAACCGTACTGCGGGCCAGGGAAGCTCTCGGCAGCCTCAGCGCCCGGATCGAAGTCCGGCTGCTGCCGGCGGCCGCCTTACTGCCTGCCAGGACGCCTGCATGAGTCGCACCGCGGGGCAGTTGGCGTTGCGCGCACTGGCCGCGGCAGCACTCGTAGCCATCGCCATCGGATTACTTCCAGTCACGCTCGTCGCCGCGATTGGCGTCGCGGCCGCCTGGGACGGCGGCTGGCAGCCCGGCCGGCTCTACCGGGCCGCTGCGTGGTGCCTGCCAATGCTCACCGTCTGGCTGGCCGCCACCGCGATCAGCCGCCACTCGCTTGCCGCTGCCTCACCCCAACTGGCCTGGCTCGCGCTCGACCGGGGTCGCTACTTAACCGCAGCCGTGCTTATCGCGCCGCTGGCAGTGCCCGCCGGGCTCCTGGCCGGCGGCCTGGCCTGGTCATTCCGGCTGGCGTCGATGGCCGCGCAGTCAGCAGGCCGGTCGCCCGCAGCGGCAGTCAGCTTCGACGACCGCCAGTGGCGTCACCAGGTCCGGGCAGCCAAGGCACTGGTCGCCGCGCCGGGCGCAGTCCCGCTGCTGACGCGCCGCAGCGATTTCGTGGCGGGCGCGGTCATCCGCGCGGTCCGGCATCCTGCCCGCCAGCTCACCGTGCTGCCCGCGAGCCGGCTCCGCTCGCACCAGATAGTGATCGGCGCCACCGGGACCGGCAAGACCACGCTGCTGCTGCGGCTCTGGGCCGGCTACCTTGCGACGGCCCGCCGGCGGCAGGCCGCCCGGCAGGCCGGGTCGCCGCTGATCGTGGTGCTCGACTGCAAGGGCGGCGCCGACGCGCGCCGCGTTGCTGACCAGGCGCGCCGCGTCCTTCGGTCAGCCGGAGCCGGGAACGTGGCCGTCTGGCCCGGTGAAGCCTGCCTGTCGCTGTGGACGCTGCCAGCCCGCCAGCTGATCAGCACGCTGGTCGACCTTATCGAGCACGGAACCGGCGGGGCTGCCTACTACACCGACGTGATGGAGGCCGTTGTCACGCTCGCGGTCGAGGCACCGTGCGGCCCGCCGGCCAGCACAGCGGACTTCCTGACCAGGCTGGATGCCGGCTGGCTCGGCCTGGCCTACCCGGCGGGCGGCTACGAGGGCCAGCGAGCGCTGGCCGGGTCTGCGGCCCGGCAGGTGCCGGACATCGCGCTGCGGTTCCGCACGTTGTTCCGGCGTCTCGGGCCAGGGCTCGACGGCCCGGGCAGCTTCACCGACGCTGACGTCTGGTACTGCATCCTGGAGGGCACGGCCGAGGTCGCTGTCGCCGAAGCCCAGGCCCGAGCCCTGGTCGACCTGCTGGCCAGTGTCGTGACGCGGGCGCCGGACGGGCCAGCCAGCGAGCCGGAACGACAGGTGCTGCTCGCCGTTGACGAGTTCAGCGCGGTGGCGCGGCGGCTGCCGATCTGGCAGTTGTTCGAGCGCGCGCGGTCGCTCGGACTCTCGGTGCAGGTCTCGGCGCAGTCCTGGCACGGCCTCGCGGCGCGCCAGGACGACCGGTACCGGCTCGCCACCACCGCGGAAGGCGGCATCTGGCTGCTGGGGACGCCGCACCCCGACCCGGTGACCGCGCTGGCCGGGCAGCGCGCATCGCTCGACACCAGCCGGCAACTGGCCGGACGACTGCGCTGGATGCGGCACGGCAGTTCCCGGCTAGGCGATAAGCCGGTCGCCGACCCGGACCGGATCCGCGGCTTCGAGCCTGGCCAGGCCGCGTACATTCACCACGGCGGAGTCACCTTTACCCAGATCAAGCAGCTCGTCCCTGACCCGGCAACGGTGCTCCCGCGCCGCGGCGATCCGCCCGGCGAGCACATGCCTGACGCCGTGGCAGCGCCAGCTGAGCCAGTGCTGCCAGCCAGCACAGTGCCGCCAGCCAGCACAGTGCCGCCAGCCAGCACAGTGCCGCCAGCCAACGTGCTGCCGGGCGTGTCGGGGCTGCCGGACGTGTCGTCGCTGCTGGACGCGGCTTTCGGCCCGCCGCCGTGAATCCGGTCGGCGCACTCAGGCTGGTCGCCCGGCGTCTGCTCATCCGGGTCACGGACCGCCGCGGCCCGGCAGGTGGCCGGGTGCCTGGCCACCCCGTTCCCAGCCGGAATAAGCCGCTCGCCGGGCTGCTCCTCGCCGTCCCGCCGCTGATCCGCCACGGACGGCCGGCCAGGCTGGTGTTCCGGCTGGTGGCGGTCGCGGCGACGAGCACCCTGGCGGTCCTTTCGGCTGGCTGGCAGCCGGCCAGCCTGGGAGTCATCACCGGCGCGCTGACCTGGCTCTTGTGCACCGGGCGCAGCGACCTGGCGAGGGATCGGCGTAGGTGAGGCCATCGCCGGGGATGTCAGGATGGTGATGGCGACAGCAGTCGTGACAGCGCTTAGCGCAGCCCTGGTATTCGGCATCTCCTCGGTCGCTGAGCAGCGCGGGACCAAGCGTGTCGAGGCCCGGCGGGCGCTGTCCCCGCGCATCCTGCTGGACCTGGTGCGGCAGCCGCTGTGGGTGGCGGCGATCGGCGGCACGCTCGTGGGATTCACCCTTCAGGTCGTCGCGCTGGGACTCGGCCCGCTGGCGCTGGTGCAGCCGATCCTGGTGTTCGACCTGATATTTGCCGTGCTGATTAGCGCCTACCTGCGCCGGGGGTGGGATCCGCAGCTCTTCCTCGGGGTCGTGGCTTGCGTGGCTGGAATCGGCGGATTCCTTGCCATTGCCAGGCCTTCTGACGGTAAGACGAATGTCGGCTTTTTCGTGATCCTGCCGCTGGCGGCTGGCCTGGCGGGCGGCGTCGGCGGGTGCCTCGCCGTGGCCAGGCGAAGCGAGACGCTCCGGCCGCTTGCGCTGGCACTGGCCACCGGCATCTGCTACGGGGTGTCGGCGTTCCTGGTGAAGATCGTGGTCGGGCGCGGCTTCCCGGGGTTCCTGACTGACTGGCCGATCTATGCTCTGGCGATAGTGGCCCCGGTCGGTTTCATCCTCAATCAGGACGCCTTCCAGAGCAGCAAGGGCACGGTGATCGCGCCGGTCCTGTCCATCATCACGGCTTGCGATCCCATCATCTCGATCGCGCTTGCCAGCGTCTGGCTGAGTGAGAAGCTCAACAACACGCCGCTGGGAATCGCCGGCGAAGTCGTCGCGCTCAGCCTCATGGTTACTGGCATCGTGACCATTGCGCACCGCGCGCCGCATGTTCAGGCTGTCCGTGCCGGGCAGACCCAGCACGAGTCAGCCAGCGGCGAGCGGGCAAGCTGGACACAGCGGGGGTGACAGCCCGGAGCTGGCTCGCCCGGCCCGGGCGGATCAGGGGCGGCCACGGCGGCCGCCCTCGCGCGACGGAGAGGAGGCTCGGCATGCCCGACGAGACCAGGCACGAATCTGCCGATCTTGAAGACTACGAGGTGCTTGATGCCTCCGACACGCTCGACGCGCCGCTTGGCAGCGACCCGCTCGACCGCGGGGTCGCGCCGCCGGAACGGTGGACCGCCGGGATCCGCTACGGCACCACCGAATCTGAGCAGGAGCGAGGCGAGTCCCTGGACCAGTTGCTCGCCGAGGAGGAGCCTGACATCGACGCCGACCTCGATGGCGAGGACCTCGACGACGAGCAGCTCAGCCGGCTGGTCCGCCGGTCCGCGGGCGAGAACCTTGCCGAGGAGGACCTCGATGGCCTGCTGCTGGACGACGGACCCGATCCCCGGGCTGGCCGGCTAGTGGCCGAGGATGAGGGCGTCCACACGCCTGCCGAACCCGATCTTGTCGCTCACGACACCGGCATCGACGGTGGCGCGGCTACTGCGGAGGAAGCGGCGATGCATGTCGTGGATGACGACGACACTGACGTCCGGTCCGAGTAGCCGCCGGAGTCGCTGACAGGTCAGGGAGCGACACCAGTTGTCCGGGTGCTGTCGCTGTATAGCGACAGCACCCGCACAACTGCTGCGGTTAGAGCCGCCTGCGCTTTGCGAGAATGACTCAGATGCTGGGCCACGCAGTCTTCGTGCTCGCGATGATCGTCGTCATCGTGCTAGCGCGGATGATCGCGGACCGGCTGCGCGTCCCCTACACGATCGTGCTGACGCTCTGCGGCCTGATCTACGCGGTGCTGCCAGGGCCCAACCTGCGCCTGAATCCGCACCTGATCCTGCTGCTGGCGATTCCGCCACTGCTCTACAGCGCCGCGCTACGGTCGAGCCTGCTTGCGATCAGAGCGGACTGGCGGCCAATCGCCAGCCTGTCGGTCGTGCTCGTGCTGCTGACCTCGTTCGCGGTCGGCGCGCTCGTGGCGCTCGTCGTGCCGCGGATCACCTTCGCTGTCGGGGTCGTGCTCGGCTCGGCCGTCGCGCCCACTGATCCGGTCGCTGCGCTGTCGGTTGGCGGGCGTGCGGGCCTGCCGTCCAGGTTGCTGACGCTGATCGGCGGCGAGGGACTGCTCAACGACGCAACTGCGCTGACAACCTGGCAGGTCGCGGTCGCGGCAACCGTCGGCGGCGGATTCTCGCTGGCGCTCGCGGCGGGCATGTTCGCGCTTGCGGCGGTGGGCGGACTGGTCATCGGCGCCGCCATCGGCTACCTGCTCCGGCTCGCCAGGCGGGCGCTGCGGGATCCGCTGCTGGCCAACGCTGTGTCGCTGGCGACACCGTTCGCTGCCTACGTGGCCGGGGAGGCCGCGCACGTTTCCGGCGTGCTCGCGGTAGTCATCGCGGGCCTGATGGCTAGTCACGATTCGCCGCGCGCGGAGTCCGGGGCGAGCCGGCTGCAGACGGACGCAGTATGGCGATTTATCGATTTTCTGCTGGAAGGCCTGGTGTTCCTGCTGATCGGCCAGCAGCTACCCGCCGTGCTGCGCGGCCTCAGAGATGAGCCACCAGGAATCACCGCGGCCGCCATTGGCTTCACGCTGCTGGCCGTACTCGCGGTCCGACCGCTCTGGCTGTTCCTGACCCAGACGATTCCAGGCTGGCTCGGCTGGCGGCTCGGCTACCGTAACCCGACCCTGAACGGGCGCGAGGTTGTGGCGGTGACCTGGGCCGGCACCAGGGGCGTGATCACTCTCGCGGCAATCTTCTCGGTGCCGCTCACAGTGAGCAACCACCGGCCGTTCCCCGATCGCGACCTGCTGCTGCTGTGTGCCTACGTGGTGGTGCTCGTGACGCTGGTGGGGCAGGGACTGACGTTCGGGCCACTGCTGCGGCGGCTGGGCTTGAGCGCGAACGCCGCAGATGAAGCGCAGGTGCGGCATGAGGCCCGCCTGGCGGCCCTCGCGGCCGCGCGCATCGCCGTGAACGACATGCAGGCCGCTCATGAGATCACCGCGGAACTGGCCGACCGCCTCCGGGCGACTATCGCGAGGCGCATCGACAGGGCGAGCGACCGGATCAGCATGCTCGCGGAGTCCGAGGGCGGGATCAGCCCGACGCCAGAATTCCGCGCGACCATCCGGGCGCAGCAGGCCGTGATCGACGCGCAGCGCGAAGAACTGCTGCGCTGGCGAGATGGCGGGCGCCTGCCGGACGAGAGCCTCCGCCAGCTCCAGCTGGAACTCGACCTCGAGGAGCGCGGCCTACCCGACGCCTAGCGCCAGCTGCGCTAGCTGGCTGTGTCAGCTGGCCGCCACAAATCGGTGACAGCCACGCCCACGTCGGCGAGCAGCCTACGCATTAGCGGCAGCGAGACGCCGATGACGTTGCCCGCATCGCCGTCGATGCCGTCCACGAACGCCGCTGCCCGGCCGTCGATGCTGAACGCCCCGGCAAGCGACAGCGGCTCGCCGGTGGCTGCGTATGCCGCGATTTCAGCGTCAGTCGGGTTGCCGAACCTGATGGTCGTGGCCGCGGCGCCGATCGCCCGGCGGCTGGCCGGGCCGTGGATCAGGCAGTGCCCGGTGTACAGCGTGCCTTCGGATCCGGCTAGCCGCTTCCAGACGGCGATCGCGTCCTGCTGCGTCGCGGGCTTGCCGAGTGAGTCGCCGTCGAGGTCGAGCAGCGAATCGCAGCCGAGCACGAGCGCGCCGGGGCGGAGGGCGGCTACCGCCGCAGCCTTGCGCTCGGCCAGCGCGGTCACCAGATCAGCAGTAGCCAAACCGTCGTCGTTGGTCTCGGCTACGCCGCTCACTATGACCTCGGGATCGAAACCGGCATCCCGGAGCAGGCGCAGCCGGCCCCGGGACCCGGACGCGAGCACGAGCGCGGGAACTGCCTCGGGCGCCATGGTGGAAACCTTAACCGGTGTGGCGGAGCGGTCGGGCGGAGTGCAGCCGGCGCCGGGATCTGCTTGGCCCTCGCCGGGCAGCGCAGCCTAGCCAGCCGCCACACTGTAGGACGACTGCGGACGCGGCGAGCCGCGCTGGACTGACTCCGGAACGTCCGTCACCCGGTGCGTTAGCTGGGCTAGTTCGGACCGAATCTCGCCGGCGAACTTTCTGGCTTGCTCAGTGGCAGGCGACAGCGCCCTGACTGCTGGAGCGAGCGACCGGCCCAGCGGGGGCAGCAGGCGTGAGCCCGCGGTGCCCGCCACCGAGCTGGCACCGGCGATCGCCCAGCCGACCGGGCCGATGGGGACGCAGCCGAAAAACTGGCTTACCCCTGGTGTCTGCACGACCCCGACGAGAATGCCGAGGCTGACCACGCTTCCTGCGGCAACGGCCGGGCTGCGTCCGCCCACCAGCAAGGTCTGGCCGATCTCAGTGCCGATAAGCGCTGCCAGGCCGATAGTCCGCGCGCGGGAAGCGGACCCGGTCACGCGGCCTACGGTCCACGCCCCGCTGGCAGCGAGAGCGGTAGCCACGGCACGGACCGCGATCTCCTCGGTCAGCGCGGACCCGAGCGAGATGTCGGGTCCTTCGGCCAGCAGGCGGCCGGTTGCCCCAGCCGGCGGGCTTCGGAGCGCCACGGTCAGCGCAGGTACCAGGTCGGTGAGCAAGTTCACCAGCAGAAGCTGCCGCGCCGATAGTGGCGATGACCCGGACAGCAGGGTGCCGAGCAAGGTGAAGCCGATCTCGCCAATGTTCCCGCCGACCAGGATGCCGATCGCTTGCTTCACCGAGCGCCACATCGCCCGGCCCTCGACCACGGCCGCGATGATCGTTTCCAGGCGGTCATCGCCTACCACCAGATCAGCGGCGGCCCTGGCGGCCGGCGTTGCGCGCCGGCCGAGCGCGATGCCGATATCTGCGAGCCTGATCGCTGCCGCGTCGTTGGCACCGTCGCCCGTCATGGCAACCACGCCGCCGCCGGTCTGGAAGGCCCGCACCACGCGAACTTTCTGCTCGGGGGTACAGCGCGCGATCACTGTCGCATCTGCCAGTACCCCGGACAGCTCCTGGTCGTCGAGCCGGTCCAGGTCGGAACCGGTGACGATGGTCCCTCCGCCCAGCACGTCAAGTTCTGCCGCGATCGCCTTGGCGGTGGCCGGATGATCGCCGGTGATCATGACGACGTGAACGCCGGCGTCACGCATCTCGCGGACCGAGACTCCGGCAGTGGCGCGGACCGGGTCGCCGAATGCCACGAAGCCCGCGAAGGACAATTCGCCAATACCGTCGAGCTCGTAGCCGGAGCTGACATGGTTCTCCGCCACGGCGAGGACGCGGTAGCCCTTACCCGCCAGCCGGTGCAGTTCGCCGGTGAGCTGCTTGCGGTCGCGCGGGGCGATAGTCCGGCCCCGCCATCTGGTGCAGAGCGCCAGAATTACCTCTGGCGCGCCCTTGACGGACAGCAACTTTCCCTGCCGCGTCGTGCCAAGAGTCGCGTGGTAGGCCCGGCTCGGCTCGAAGGGCAGAGAGCCGAGCCGCCGCCAGCCCGGCTGGTCAGCCGACCTGGTCAGCTGGTGGGCCGCGGCACCGTCGGCAACAGCCTGATCGGTCGGATGCACGGCGCTGCTGCCGCGACGAGCTGGCGGCGTCGCGCGGAGCGCAGCCGCCAGGACCTGGCGTTGCGCGGCGCCGAAACCGGCAGTGTCGCGCGTCGTGACACCGTCCGACACCGCTGAGACAGCCATCCGTCCCTGAGTCAGCGTGCCGGTCTTGTCGAAGCACAGCACGTTGACTCGGCCGAGCGCCTCAACGGTGCGCGGGTTGCGCACCAGCGCGCCGCGGGTGGCAAGGCGACGCGCGGATGCAAGCTGCGCTGCAGTAACGAGCAACGGCAGCCCTTCAGGGACAGACGCCACCGCGAGTGCGACGGCAGCCCCGATGCTGTCCGCCGCGGCCCGGCCGCGCAGCATGCCGGCCAGCACCAGGGCACCGGCTGAACCAGCCGCCAGCGGCAAGGTAATCCCGGTGATCCGGCTGAGCCGTGCCTCGACACCGGTGGCCGGGGCGGCCTGCGCGATGGCGGCCATGCTCCGCCCCAGCTGCGTTGCACTGCCAGTCGCGACAACGACTGCACTGGCCCGCCCGGCAGCCACCGTCGTGCCCTCGAACAGCATCGACCGGCGGTCAGCGATCGCATCAGCGACCACCGGGCCAGTTACCTTGTCCACCGGGACCGATTCACCAGTCAGTGACGACTCATCGACCTGGAGCGCCGTGGCCTCCAGGAGCCGGCAGTCCGCCGGTATCACGTCACCGGCGCCGAGCACGATGACATCGCCGGCAACCAGGCCGGCAGCCGGCACCGCATGGTCGCGGCCAGCACGCAGCACATGCGCGGTGACCGCCGATGCTTTCAGTAGCCGCGTCATCGACTTGTCGGTGTACACCCGCTGGATGCCGCCGATGAGGGCGGACAGCCCGGCTACCGCCGAGACGATAACCGCGTCGGCGACCGCGCCGATCGAAGCGGACAGGGCGGCGCCACCACCGAGTATCGGTGTCAGCGGGTTCGCTAGTTCCTCGATGAACGCACGGGGCAGTGAGGGCAGCCGCAGCAACCGATTGTCCGGTTGCCAGCGTGCTTCGGACTCCTCGTCGTCCAGGCCGGCGGGCCGGCTCCCTAGCCGTTCGAGCACGAGATCGGCAGGCATTGCGTGCCACGGCGGCGCCGGCTCCGGCCCGGCCGCGGGCCGGCGCGCCAGTTCAATTACTGGCCAGACGCTGCCGGCCAGGGCAATCGCGCCCGCCGCGTTGACTGCCACAAGGGCGCGCGCAGCTGACCCCCGGTCAGGTCCGCCGAATGCCAGCGCACCGCCGAACGCGGTGCCAGCCTCTGCGAGAGCGACACCGCGGCGTGACGCGGACCGCGCGGCGTGCGCGGCGTCGACGACCAGCGCGGCCGCGGCGAGGTCGGTTCCCGCCAGGATGTGCGCCCCCCAGGCCGGCCTGCCGTCGAACGCGGTGAGCCCCACGCCAACGTCGGCCGATGCCAGGGCGCGGCGCTGCCGGGAGACCAGCAGGACCACCGCGCCATCGGCTTGCAGCGCCCTGACCGAGGCAACCAGCCGCCGACCGCCGGGCACGACCCTGGCAGCGCGATGCATCACGCTCTGCACGTCCGCTGATTCGGCTTGGCCGGCCAGGACGAACGCCGCTCCCGGACGGCTCGCGGCGGCAAGCATCGCGTCGGCCGCCCTGGCCCGTTCCCGGACGACGCCGATGACGGCCAGGAGCTGCTTGTTGTGTGCCAGGCCTAGCACCAGTACGGCTCCCCTGGCGCTCAGCCGGGCCGCTATCCGCGTGCCGCTCCTGCCTTTCAGCCCGAGAGCATCGAGTGGCCCGAGCCGCAGCGGGCCGTCGCTGACAGTCTCGCTGACCCGCTCGGCAGCGAAGAGGGCGTGCGCGACGCCGGTGAGCTCGCTGACATCACCGCCACCTAGCGGGACTACGTCGCCGATAATCAGGTCGCCAGTCGTCAGCACATCTGCATCTACCACGACGGTGTCGATGCGGTCTAGCAAGCGCAGTGTGCGAGGATCGGTGACCACCAGGCCGCGACTCGCCAGCAGGCAGCCAAGCGCTGACGCGAATCCTTCCTGGCCGAACCGTGCCGCCTTCGGCAGCGTCGCAAGCGCGATGCCGCTCGCGCGCCGCGGGCTTCCCGATACTGCCAGGACGCCGCCGAAGGCACCGGCAGCAGCGACGCCAAGCCGCTCGCTATAACGTTCGACCGGACCTGGCGGCAGTGGCTTCGGCCGCTCCGGGGTAAGCGGCTGCGCTGCGGCATTACGCCGCTGACCGCACAGCAGCGGCTCGGACCTCGCCCAGCTGTCACGCTCCAGCACGGCTTCGGCAACTTGCGTCACTCGCTGACCGAGATCGAGCGCGAGTCCGCCGAGCCCCTGCGCTGCGGTCTGGGCAACGGTATTACTGGTTGCCAGCAGCAGATCTCCCCTGTCGGCGCCAAGAGCGCCTTCAACAGCCGCGCGCAGCCTGGGCTGCGTGTCGACGAACTGGACAAGCGAGCCAAGTTCAGCAGGGAGCCGCATCGTGCGCAGGGCAAGGCTGGCGCCGGCCACCGCCAGTCCGGTCGCGCTCGCAGCCAGCGCGGCTACGGTAGCCGGAATCCGGTCGACGGGCCTACCAGCGGGCCGGGCGGGCTCGGCAGGGTGCTGGCGTTCCAGGTGGTCGACAATTGCGGCGAGGTCGGCCACTGGCGCGTCGCCATCGCAGCTGACCACGACAACACCGAGCTGAGCGTTAACGGCAGCCCACTGAACGCAAGCATGACGCTCTAGTTCGGTTTCGACTGCCCGGCTGAGGGCGGCCCCGGACTCAGCGCTGATGCCGCGCACCCTGATGTGCACCCGGTTTTCGCTCCGCCACGCCACCCGTGACGGCTGCCGAGGGGCGAGGAGTCGTCCTGCCGGCCTGATGGCGGCGGTGGCCAGACAGGGAACGGCAGCGGCGGCCCTCGGAATCAGTGACATCGAAGCAGCAGCGTGGGCGGGTCGGCGGGCTCACAGTCCAGGCACGAGCGACGCACGGTCGCCGGAGTGGCGGTCTGCATCGCCACATCCTGCGTGCTCGCCCGGCGGTCTGGCATCACGCGGAACGGGTGAGCCTCGGCCGGCGGGCCAATCACCCGGACCTGATGGGTGTGCGCACTGCCCAGCCAGGGCAGCATGTCTTGATGGACGCGAAGACGCAATCTGACACCCGGCGAAGGCCGGCGGCTCAGCGCGCGCCACACAACGGCCAGCGTCCCCAGCACGAGGAGGAACACGAGGACGGCGGCATCGACCTGCCGGTTGTGGGCCACCTGACGTATGAGAGCGCCGGATTCCTGGTCGGCCTCGGGGTCGCCGGAGTTGTCGGGGTCCTCGAATGGCCTGTTGTCGCCGCCGTCGGCATTGGCTACGCGCTGGCCAGGCGGAAGTGATGAGATGACTGCTCGCGGCGGCACCCCAACTGTGCCATCTCAGTCATCTCGGACTACGAGCCGAGGTGGCAGGAACGCCCGCCGGGCCGCTGGCGTGAGGCCAGCAGATGGTGGCGGCGGCGACCCGAGCACGCGCCGGGTAGAGCGGGCGTTGACCTCGACCCTGGACAAGCACACCGTCTCCGTTACCCTGCCCGACAACCTGGGCACGCTTCGCCTGCCTGAGCCGAAACGAATTGGCTACTACGCTGGCCTAGCTGCCCTGGCCGCGTTCGGCATTCTTGACTGGCCGGTAGCCATCGCGCTGGGCATCGGCCACGTGCTCGCCGAACAGCACCGTAACGAGTTCGTGGAGGACTTCGGCCAAGCGCTTTTGGAAGCTTAGCCGGACCGTTGGCGCGATCGTCGGGCCAGGCCAGAGCGCCGTCAGCCGGGCTGCGGGCCGGTGGCAACAGGCCGGCTCGGGTCGGTGATCCAGTCTGACCATGAGCCGACATAGAGTGCGGCCTCGATTCCCGCCAGGGTTAGCGCTAGCACTTCGTGCGCCGCTGTCACTCCTGACCCGCAGTACACGCCCACTGCTGCTTCGGGGTTTCCAGCACCGTCGATGCCAAGGTTGGCAAACCGCTCTCGAAGGTCGGCGACGGGGCGGAACCGCCCGTCTGCCACGACGTTCTCCGCGGTGGGCGCGCTCACTGCGCCAGGGATGTGCCCGGCTACCCGGTCGACCGGTTCGGTCTGCCCGCGGTAGCGAGCCGGAGCCCTGGCATCGAGCAAGATGCCAGACTTCGCCAGAGTTGCCGCGCTCGCCGCATCCAGTACCGGCATGCGCCCCGGTTGCGCGATGAAGTCGCCCGGCTTGGTGTCCGGCTCGCCGGTACTGACCGGCAGCCCCGCAGCTTCCCAGGCGCGGAAGCCGCCGTTCAGGACCCGCACCTGGTCGTGGCCGTAGTACTGGAGCATCCACCACGCCCTTGCCGCGGTCGTCGAGTCTGCCTCGTCGCAGACCACCACGTCCCGGCCCGATCGCACACCTGCCGCACGCATGGCGGCCTCGAACTGCGCGACTTCAGGCAACGGGTGGCGGCCGCCGTCACCCGGCGGTCCCGCGAGTTGCGCATCGAGATCGACGTAGACGGCCCCGGGCACGTGACCGGCCTGGTAGCTCTCGAGGCCGGGCGGCCCGCCCAGCCGCCAGCGCACGTCAATCAGGACCGGCGGCTCGTCACCCGCGAGTGCCTCGGCCAGTTCGGCAGGGCTCATCAGCGGGCTCCTTGCCGCTACGGTCAGGCCCGTTTCACCGTTGGTTCCGGCGGCTCGAGCAGACATGTGTACCGATCACCCTGGCCTTCCTGTGGATAACACTTAGCCTGTGGATAACTCGTGGATAACTGTGCACAAGTGGCTAAAGTGCGGTGCGTTTCCCCTCCGCGCCTGTGGATAAACGTTCAGCCTGCCTGCCTCGCATTACGCTACGTGAGACAGCAATGGCACCCGCTGGTCACCTGCCGTTAGCGAGCCGTGCATCCCGATGAGCGCTGACTCGCGCGGCTCCGTCACTGTCGCCACTACGGCTGACGGGCCGCGAGCGGCCGCGATGACATCGCCGATACGGTCCGATACGCGCGCATCCACCGGACCGAACCAGCCCGCTTCGATGGCCTCGTCGCGGCTCGCGACCCAGGCGGTGTCACCGAGCGTGTCCTGCCAAGCCGCCAGGACGTCGGCAGCGGCACCGGGCCGCGCGTAGACATGCCGCGCGCGCGGTTCGCCGCCGAGCAGCGCGACTCCGTGCCGCAGTTCCGGAATGACGTCGGCATCGATCTTGGAGTCCGGCGGCACGTCGACCATGCCGTGATCGCCGGTGATGTACAGCGCCGTGCCCGGCGGAATCGCGGCGGCCAGTTGCTCGGCGAGCAGGTCCACGTGCCGGAGCTGGTACCGCCACGCGGCCGAGCCACAACCCACGGCGTGACCGGTGGCATCCAGGTCCCCGGTGTACACCATCGCCAGCGCCCGCGGTTGCTCCGCCAGCGCGGCAGCAGCGCGGGCCACCAGCGCGCCGGCCGTCTCGGCCGGCCGGTAGTCGGCGCCGCGCATCGTGGCCACCGACAGGCCCGAGTGCTGGAATGCGCCGCTGGCGATCCGGAACGCGCCCACTCCCGCTGCGACTGCGCGCTCGAAGATCGTCGGGTGCGGCTGCCATTGCTCCGGGTCCACCCCTTTGGCCCAGCGCAGCGCGTTCAGCAACTCGCCGGTCGACGGCACCCGGACCTGGTAACCGAGTAGCCCGTGCTGGCCCGGCGGCAGCGCGGTGCCGAGTGAGCTGAGGCTGGTAGCTGTCGTGGACGGAAACCCGGCGGCGAGCCAGCAGCCAGTCTCGGCAAGCCCGGACAGGAACTTCGCCGCGGTCCAGCGAGCGCGCAGCAGGTCCCAGCCGAGCCCGTCGACAAGCAGCAGGCAAACCCGGCTCACCGGTGGCAGCCCGAGCACGTTAGTCGCTCCCGGCACGGCAAGGGAGGCAAGCAAGGACTCGCTCAAGTCGGCCAGCGTGCTCTGCCCGTAACCAGGCAGCACTGGCGACTCCGCCTGCTCTGGTGAGTTGACCGCCCCCGCAGTAGTCACGGACGGCTGGTCGCCTCGGTGAGCGCCTGAGCGAAGGAGACCACCTGCTGAACCGCCTCCGGGCCGTCGGCAGCCTCGCTGACCCGGACCGTCAGGTCATCAGCGGTCATCGTGCCGGTGTAGCCGTGATCGGCTTCGCAGTTCTCGTCGCCACAGTGCGCGGGCTCAATCTCGATGTGCGACAGCACGTTCCAGCCAATGGTCAGCACGACCTCGCTCGGTGCGGTGGTGCCAGGGACGTAGGACGCGGGATCGGCAATGACCCTGGTCAGCGCCACTGACGAGATGCGCGAATGCCTGACAGCCTCAGTGCTGGTCTCGGCTTGCGGCCGGGACTCCGGATCGGATTCATCCGCCGGATATTCGTCGGTGTGGGAGTAAACGAGGCGCGTCGGCGTCAGCGCCATGACGGTCACGTGACGGCGCACCTCCATGCCGGGATCGAAGTGAGCGTCGTGAATCACCACGAAGGAGACGACGGATTCACTGCCTACGGCCGAAGACACCGCGTCGTAGACCAGGCCGGGGTAATAGCCGCTTCGCTCGATCGCGGATTGCATTCCGCCAGAAGCGGCCTTCGTTTCGCTCATCCCCCCATCCTGCACCGTCTGCGGCCTCTCCTTCACCAGGTGGGGCAGACTTCTCTGGCGGCGCAGCGACTACTCAGCCGGGTGCGCTGGCTCAGTTGGCTGCGGAGACTGCCCTGTTTGGGCAGTTCGCGGCAGGTAGTGCAGCACCGCCATGTCGCCGGCCATCGTCACTCCGGTGAGTGCCATCCGGCCTATCGGGCTGGCGCCGGCCAGCAGCCTGGGTGCGCGTGCATCGGCAACCAGCACCGGCGCGATGGCAAGCAGGAACTCATCGGCGAGACCGGCGGAGAGGAACTGAGCGAGCACGCGCGCGCCGCCCTCGACCATCAGCCGGGCGATCCCCCGCCGAGCCAGGTCGGCGAGAATCCAGCTGAGGTCCAGGTCGGGCGCGCCGTCGGCGTGTCCAGATACTGGCACCGGCACGACCACCGCGGCAGTCGAGAGCCGAGCTGCGAGGCCGCCGGCGACGGCGGGCGCCGTGTACACCAGCGGGTGCTCGGGGTAAATCGCACGATCTCCGAACTCCGGCGGCCGGTCCGGCCGCAGCAGCGGGAGATCAGGCTGGACCAGCGGCCGGTCCGGGACAGCCGCGAAGAACCGGGCCTGCGGGTCGAGTGCTCCGCTGCGGGTGATCGTGACCCGCCGCGGGCTGGCCGCACGGCCGACGTCAAGGCGGCGCTGCCGCCGGGCCGGCGAACGGATCAGCAGCCTGGGATTGTCAGCCCGGACTGTCTGTGCCCCGACCAGAATGGCGTCGCTGGCGGCCCGCAACTCGTCGACCCGGTCCAGGTCGGTCTCGTCGGAGAGCACCAGCCGGGTGCTGGAGGCGTCGTCAATGTAGCCGTCAGCCGACATCGCGGCCGACAGCAGGACGTACGGCCGCTCGGTCACTGGCACCTCCCCTGACTTACCCGCCGTGGTAACCATAGGCTCGGGTGCCATGGTCTGGGGCGGGTTGAGGCTGGCGGGCACGCTGCTCACGGCTATCCCGGTGCCGGGCGCTGGTGCCGCGCACGGGGCGCCGGACCGCCGGACCGCCGCCGCCGCGATGTACTGGGCACCAGTGATCGGCCTGCTGCTAGGAGCAGCGGCGGCCGGCGTGCTCCTGGCCTGCCGGGCAGGTCACTCAGGCCCCTTGCTCGCAGCCGTCCTCGCCATCGCCCTGCTGGCGGCGCTGACCCGGGGCCTGCACCTGGACGGGCTTGCCGACCTGGCGGACGGCCTCGGCAGCCGCCAGCCGGCCGGGCGCGCTCTGGAGATCATGAAGCAGTCTGACATCGGGCCGTTCGGCGTGGTGACGATCGTGCTGATCGTCCTGATCCAGGTCAGTGCCCTTGCCAGAGCCGAGCAGATGGGCCGCGGCCCGGTGTCCGTCATGGCGGCCGCGGTGACGGCCCGCCTGGCGATCATGCTTGCCTGCCGCTACCGGGTGCCGTCCGCCCGGCCGGACGGACTCGGAGCCCTGGTCGCCGGCACAGTGCATCCGGTAGTCGGCGGCATCCTCGTGCTTGCTGCGCTGGCGGCTGCCGGCGCGTTCGGCTGGATCTACCCGGCCGCGATGGCGGTTGCCCTGCTCGTCTCGCTGGCGCTGACCCGCCTGGCAACGGACCGCCTCGGCGGTATCACCGGGGATGTGCTCGGCGCGGTCGCGGAGGTCGCCGCGGCAGCCTGCCTCCTTGTCACCGCCCTCAGCTGACCGGAGTGGCCGGCAGACCGGAGTCGCAGGCTGGCCGGAGTCGCCGGCAGGCCGCAGCGCCCGACGGACTGGCGCCGGCGGTCAGCCGGTCACGTCAGGGCAGCGCGCATCCGCTCCGCGTACTCCGCCGCTTCCGCATCGCTGTCATAACGGGTGCGTGGCCAGAAGAAGCCGCGCAGCCCGTCGCCCTTCGTCCGCGGCACGACATGAACATGCAGGTGCGGCACACTCTGGCTGACCACGTTGTTCGCGGCCACGAACGTGCCCTGACAGCCGAGGGCGGCGGGCATCACCGCGCTGACCCGCTGGACCCGAAGGAAGAAGGGCCCGACCGCGGGGTCTGGCAGGTCGGCCAGTGTCCGAACGTGCGCACGGGGCGCGACCAGCACATGTCCCTTGAAAACCGGGCGGCTGTCCAGGAACGCCACCACAGCGTCATCAGCCAGCACGACGTGCGCAGGCACGACCCCGGCGATGACGTCGCAGAAGATGCACTCGCTGATCGCACTGCCTCCCTGCCGGCTGGCCAGCGGGCCGCGGCACAAATCGGGCCCGGTGACCAAAGCGGCCACTGCACGGACGATAACCTGCGGGCATGGCGGCTGACGGGCAACGGCACATACTGGCGATCGGCGGGTTCGGCCCGCCGCGACAGCAGGATCCGCGACTCCCGGCCCTGATCCGCCACGCCGTTGAGCTGTCCGGCGCTGCGCAGCCCAGGGTCTGCATGCTCAACACGGCGGCGGGCGACGAGCCCACCGCGTACGTGCAGATGTACGCCATGCTTGCGGAGCTCGGGGCCAGGCCCTCGCACCTGCAGCTGTTCTCGATGCCGAACGTGGCCGACCCGGCGGACCTGCTGCTCTCCCAGGACGTGATCTTCGTCGGCGGGGGCAGCGTCGCCAACATGGTGGCGGTGTGGCGCGTCCACGGCCTGGATGAGGTGTTCCGCCAGGCGTGGCAGGCCGGGATAGTGCTCGCCGGGGTCAGCGCAGGCGCCATCTGCTGGTTTGACGGCGGGACCACGGACTCCTTCGGGCCGGCACTGCGCCCGTTCACCGCCGGCCTGCGGTTTCTGACGGGCAGCTACTGCCCGCATTACAGCTCCGAGCCGACCCGGCGGCCGGCTTATGAGGCACTCGTCGCGGACGGCACGCTGCCAGCCGGCGTCGCCTGCGACGACGGCGCCGCAGCGCACTTCGCCGGCACCGAGCTCGCCGGGATCGTGGCCGACCGGCCCGGTGCCACCGCCTATCTGGTCAGGCCGGACGGGGCAGGCGGCAGCCACCATGAGCCGCTCAAAGTCAGAACCCTGCTGCCGGACTGACGCCCGCTGAACATCCGCCCCGGGTCTGACCACGACCAGCCCGAAGGCTGACGGCATGCAGCGGCCGACGGCATACCCTGGACCTCGTGTCCGCCCTTTACGCCTGGCTGCGCAGCCACCAGCTGTTCGTGGACAGCGTGCTGGCGACGGCGCTGGGGTTGCTCGGTATCGGGCAGCTCATTCGCGGCCCGTGGACACAAGTAATCGCCTGGATTCTTCTCGTCTCGGCCGTAGTCGTCCGGCGGAGAATCGCCGTCACCGCGTTCTACATCGGTGCGCTCGGTGGCGCCGTCCAAGTAGCTGGCGGGGAGTTCCTCAAAGCCCCCGCGCTGCCGACAGACATCGTGATGCTCGTCTTGCTGTACACAGTTGCGGCCTACCGGCCACGGCACGCCTCTGTTCCCGCGCTGCTCGTCTGCCTGGCCGGGACCGCCGTCGCTGCTGCCACGGTCTGGATGCCGCTCAACGGCCCGGTCCGTCAATTTGCCCAGATTGCATTTGCCGACGCGCTCTTCAGCGGCTGCATTCTGCTCGTCTGGGTCCTCGGCGATTCGATGCGCTACCGGCGCGGCTACTACGCGGGCCTCGAGGACAAGGCAGCGCGGCTCGAGGCTGAGCGGCACGCTCAGGCCAAGATCGCGGCTGCAGCAGAGCGCGCCAGGATTGCCCGTGAACTGCACGACATCGTCGCGCACCACGTCAGCGTCATGGTGGTGCAGGCCGACGGTGCCCGGTACGCACTGCGGACCGACCCTGACCGGGCCGAAACCGCGCTGACGGCCATCTCGGCTACCGGCCGTCAGGCGCTGACCGAGATGCGCCGGCTCCTCGGCGTGCTGCGGTCGGCGGGCGCGCAGAACAGCCTGGCACCCGTGCCCGGCCTCGGCGAGCTGCGCGAGCTGCTCGACCAGGCTAGGGCGGCCGGACTCGAAGTCAGCTACACGCTCAGCGGCACGCCGCGCGAGCTCCCCGAAGGCGCCGAGCTGGCCGCCTACCGGGTGGTGCAAGAATCCCTGACAAACACGCGCAAGCACGGCGGTCTCGCCGCCACCGCCGCCGTCACGCTTCGCTATGAGCCGGACGGGCTGACTATTGAGGTCACCGACGACGGTATCGCCAGCCCGGGCACCGAGCCTGCGGGTCATGGCCTGGCCGGAATGCGCGAGCGGATCGCGATGTACGGCGGCACGGTCCAGGCTGGACCGCTGCCGGGCGGCGGGTTCGGCGTGACCGCCCGCCTGCCCTGTCCTGACGCGGCCGACGCCCGAGGCGCGGGCCGCGGAGTTGACCAGGACCAGCCCGAGCCCGCCGGAACGTTGCCATCGCGGCCCGGGCAGCAGCACGACGGCGACCAGCCAGACCAGGCCGGGAACGGGATTGCGCTGGGCTGGTCTGGGTCGTCCGGTCTGTCTGGTGCGGCCCGGTGAACCTCGTGGAGCCAGGCGGCGCCTCGGACAGCTCGCTGATCAGGATCATCCTCGTCGACGATCAGGAACTGGTCCGCGCCGGCTTCCGGATGGTCCTGGATGCTCAGCCTGACATGCAGGTCGTCGGGGAAGCCGCGGACGGGATAGTGGCGATCGACCTGGCCCGGCGACTGCACGCTGACGTTATGATCATGGACGCCAGGATGCCCAGGCTCGATGGCGTCGACGCGACCCGGCAGATCCGGCAGAACGGCGACCTGCCGCGTGTCCTGATGCTGACCACGTTCGATCTTGACGAGTACGCGTTCGCCGCGTTGAAGGCCGGAGCCAGCGGATTCCTGCTCAAGGACGTCCCGCCCGAAGAGCTACTGTTCGCGATCCGCGCCGTGCACTCAGGCGACTCGGTGGTCGCGCCGTCGACGACGCGGCGGCTCATCGACCAGTTCGCGGCCCTGCTGCCCGGCGGCGGGCAGTCCGAGCCCAGCGAGCTTGCCGACCTCACCGACCGGGAGCGCGAGGTTCTCACGCTCGTCGCGCAAGGCCTGTCCAACGCGGAGATCGCCCGGCAGCTGTTCGTGTCCGAAGCGACCGTCAAGACACATGTCGGCCGGGTACTGGCCAAGCTGGAGTTGCGCGACCGGGTGCAGGCTGTGGTGTACGCCTACGAGCATGGCCTGGTGCGGGCCGGCCAGCGGCCATGAGAGTTACGCCGAACTGACATCGCGGACCACCTGACAGCGACCCCGGATTGCGCCCCGCCGCAAACTGACAGCTGGAACGAAGTGACAGACACTCGCAGCTGACAGTTTGCGGAACGAGCCTGGGCAAAGCCGCAATTTCGGCGCCGCATTCCGGGTAAAACCGGCAGGCGTCACGACCGGCCGCGCCGGCGAGGTGAGCCCACGCTACTGGCGGGGCATATGGTTTTCATGGGGCTGGCGTATGAAAGGTTTGGCGCCGGACCACCGCTGGTCCTCTTGCACGGCATCGGGCATCGGCGGCAGGCCTGGGACGCAGTCTTGGATCGTCTCGCAGCCTATCGAGATCTGATCGTCGTCGATCTGCCCGGTCATGGTGAATCCCCGCCGCTGGAAACTGCCGGACGCTCGGTAGCTCACGCGCTTGTCGCGGAGACCATGGCGCTGGTGGACGACCTCGGGTTGCAGCGCGCGCACTTCGCAGGCAGTTCGCTGGGCGGCCGGCTGGCGCTTGAGGCGGCCGTGGCCGGCCGGGCTGCCAGCGTCACCGCATTGTCGCCGGCCGGGTTCTGGCGAAGCGGCCGCGAGCTGAGTTACGCCCGCGCGATCTCCAAGGCCATGCAGGTAGCCGGGCGGCTCATCCAGCCGTTTGGCCCGGCGCTGGCACGCACGACCGCCGGCCGAGCGGTGATCTACGCGGAAATTGTCAGCAGGCCTTCCCTGGTCGGAGCCGAGCAAGCACTGGGCGACATGAACGCGTTCCTGGCCGCCCGGTACACCACCAACGCGATCCTGGCGGCAGCGACGCCGTTCACCGGGACCGTGCCCGCCGGGATTCCGGTGACGATCGCGTGGGGCACTAATGATCGTCTGCTGCCGCCCCGGCAGGCCCTGGTCGCCAAAGAGCGCATTCCCCAGGCGCGGCTGGTCCCGCTTCCCGGCTGCGGGCACGTGCCGATGACGGATAACCCGAGACTGGTCGCGGACGTTCTGCTCCGCGGCAGCCGCGTGGCACAGCACGCCGGCCGGCAAAGCGCGGCCGGTTTAGCTCTTGCCAACTGGTGGCCGGCGGTGAGTTACCAGAATCGCGTCGGCGGATTTTTCCTGCCAATCGGGCGAACTGCGCTGACCGTGCTGTCGGAATGAAGTTCCGGCTGACGGCAAATGGCAAGCGTGTTCGATAGTCAAGGCGATGCTGTCTGGCCTAGTTTGGATAACTGAAGTTTGCGCCATCGCGGCGCGCCCGGCACCATGACGTGTCGCGGCGCCCGCAGCGGGAAGGCCACGTAGCACAAAGTTTGCGCTGCGTCCAAGGCCGAACCACGTTACGGGGATGCACCTTGCGACTTCTGGTAGCCGTACGTGTGGCACGTATCACGCCATGTAATATGCGGTGGCGCGTCGGCGGTGATCAACAGGCACTCCGCGCTCTAGCGGGCTGGAGGTAGCGGCATGTCCGCATCCGGGCAGACAGCGCATGCCGGACCGGGGCGCGTTAACTGGCGGCGTTTCGCCGTGATCATGGTGCCCGCCGTGGCGCTCGCCGGCGTACTCGTGGCCCTGACGGCGTCAAGCGTCCTCGCGGTCTCCTTCAGCCTTTCCGGCATTCCGTTCACGGTCACCGCCAACTCACTCGAGGGCCGGGGATTCGAGCAATTGACGGTTGTGGACAGGTCAGTCATCAACGACCTGCCGGGTAATAACAACCAGATCGTGCTGGAAGACGACGCGATCCGGTCGGCGACCATAAGTCATCTGTGCCTGGGTGTAACGGTTGTCGGGGTGAACATGATCATCACCGCGGGCGACGGCAGCACGCCGGCCACCGGCTCGTACCTCCAGGTGGATGCTAACCGGCTGTCCGGCAATGCCGGATTCACCCATATCAACATCGGGCAGGACGCCAGCACGGTGACTGAGGTCCCTGGAATCACCGGCCCGGCGGGTGGTTTCGCCATGCAGGCTGACACGGTCAGCATCGACAATCTGCGCGAGCACGCTTATGCCACCACGGCCGGGAGCTTCACGCTGCCCGGATTCGGCCTCCACTTCGGCGGATCCTGCTAGCCGTGACGCGATCGATAGAGGATGCTGACGACACCCCGGTCGGCGCGCGCGCGGCTGCGGACGAACCGGTTAACGGAGTCGATCAGGACGCCTTCGGCGCCTTCTACCGATGGCGGCACAGCAGGCCCTTCTGGGGCGGACTGCTCGTCCTGCTCGGCGGCGGGGAGATCCTGCTATCCGAGCGAGCGCCGCTCCCGGTTGTCATTCATGTCGGGATCGAGGGGCTGGCCGGCTACCTGGTCCCGGCGGTACTGCTGCTCTGCGGAGTGCTGTTGTGGCTCACCCCTGAGCAGCGGACGTTCTACTCGATCCTCGCAGTGCTGCTGTCCCTGGGCTCGTGGGTGACGTCGAACCTGGGCGGCTTCTTCGTCGGCATGGCACTCGGGCTGGTAGGCGGTTCGCTGGGGTTTGCCTGGGCCCGCAGCAACGGCCCGCCCGCGAAGCGGCGGGTGACGCCGCGGCGCCGGGAGCCGTCTGGCGGGCTCGATCTCCTCATCGGCGGCCCGCGGAAGAGTTCCCGGCCGGTGCGGGCCCCTCGTCGCCGCCAGCGCCCGGCGGGTGAAGATACCGCGCCGATCCGGGATAATCCGCAGGGCCAGAATGCTGTTGGACCCGCGCACGCCGCGCCCAGTTAAACACCACCGTGCCAGAATGGCGCCGTGCCAGCTAGTGCCCGCCCGCCCGACGACCAGTCCGGGCCTGCTGAGTTTGCCGCAGACTCAGTCGCGGCAGACCGAGACCCAGTTGCGTCAGACACTGTTGCAGCAAACACTGGCGCGAAGGCCGCTGGCCCAACCTCCGGCCTGCCGCCGGGCCGGTGGCTGCTGCTGATCTACCGGGTGCCCTCCGAGCCGAGCAGGCTTCGTGCCACCGTCTGGCGCAGGATCAAGAGCCTGGGCGCCATCTACTTGCAGAACTCCGCCGCCGCGCTGCCGGCCAGCGTTGCGGCCGAGCGGTCAATGCGCAGGTTGCGCAGTGAGATCCTCGACATGTCGGGCACCGCGGTCTTGCTGTCCTGCGAGGTTCTTGCCGGTGAGGCCGACGTCCGGGCAGCCTTCCAGGCCGCCCGCGACGATGAGTACGAAGAGATCGTCGACAAGTGCGCTGACTTCATCGCGGGCGTCAACAAGGAGTACGTCGAGAACCACTTCAGCTACGCCGAGCTCGAGGAGAACGAGGTCGACCTGGTGAAGCTGCGCACCTGGCTGGCGCGGGTCCGCGATCGGGATGTCTTCGGAGCGGCGGGTCTCGCGCAGGCGCTCAGTTCGCTGGCGGAATGTGAGGAGAAGCTGGAGGCGTACGCCGCCCGCGTCTACGCCGAGGAAGCAGAGGGACACTGACCGCCCGCTGCAGGCTTAGCGGCAGCAGGATCACCAGCAGCAGCGGGAGCAGCCACCACGCCGTCACGCCCGCCTGGTTCAGGCCATACGTGCCAGCAAGGCCGATGACGACGCCGACCGCCACCAGCCAGTCGTCGCCGATGACGAAGTCATACCAGAACGCGCCGAACGCCCGCAGCTTTGACATCAGGCCAGCTCCCTAGTGCGCGCCATGGCTCGCCGGCGCGGGCAGGTCCGCGATCCCGCCGCCCGGCGGCGCCTGGTTGGCTTGCCGCAGCAGCGTGGTCAGCCCGACCCCGAACAGGGCGATTGCGGGGATGATCACGAGCAGCGCCGCGTCCGAGCCAGGCCAGTTCGCACCCGCTCCCTCCCCGCCCCAGAAGATGCCGAAACTGGTCAGCATGATCCCGACCACGAACTTCATGGTGTTCTCCGGTACCCGCGCCAAGGGCGCCCGGATGGCAAAGCCCGCTGCCGCGACAAGGACTACCGCGCAGCCGGCTGCGATCGTCGCCAGTCCGACATTCTTGGCGTTGGCCCCGAAAGTCAGCACGATGAAGACGACCTCGAGGCCCTCCAGCAGGACACCCTTGAACGCCAGCGTGAAGCCGTACCAGTCCGGCGCAAGCATGAAGCGCCGGGACCGCTGGGCCGTCGCATCAGCCATGTGCTCGGCGTACAGCTTGTCCTCATCGTGCAGGGCCTTGTGACCGCTGGCACGCAAGATCGCCTTACGCAGCCACTGCAGACCGAATACCAGCAGCAACGCTCCGACAACCACGCGTAGCCCGCGCAACGGGATCTCCGACACCGCAGGTCCGAGGACGGCAACGAGCACGGCCAGCACGGCCAGCGCCGTTGCCGTGCCGACGCCGGCCGACCGCCAGTCGCGAGCCGTCCCTGCCGCCAGCACGATCGTGGTGGCTTCGACCGCCTCAACCACGCAGGCGAGGAAGACCGCGATAAACAGAGCGGCAGCGCTTGCTCCCACGAGCGGCCTCCTGTTCGGTTCAGCGGGATGACCTAGTCAGCATAACAGCTGTCACGTCCACGGTATGACGACCGTTACAAGCGTGGCGATGCCATTGCCCGCGCGACGTGCCGCCGACCCTGGAGGCACTAGGCTCAGACCGTGACGACGAACCCGCTGAGAATCACCCAAGAAGACGCGCAGAGCGCTGCCGCCGACGCACTCATTATCGGAGTGACGCAGGGGCCGGATGGCCCGGTTCCCGCATCCGGATCAGAAGGTATCGACGCCGCGCTCGGCGACACGCTCGCGGCCACCCTGTCGGCCCTCGGTGCGACCGGGCAGCAGGACGAGCTGACCAAGATCCCGTCGTCGGGCCGCGCTGCCGCGCCGCTCATCGTCGCGGCCGGCCTCGGCCCCGAACACCAGGGCGGGGAACGCGCCAGGCTCGAGGCCCTGCGGCGCGCCGCGGGCTCGGCCGTCCGGGCACTCACCGGAGGCAAGGTTCAGTCAATCGCTTTGTCCCTGCCGGCTGGCGACGCTGCGGAGACCGAAGCCGTGGCCCTCGGCGCGCTGCTCGGCCGCTATAGCTTCACTCGCTACCGCACTGCCTCGAATGGCACCGGAACTTCGACTGGCACTGCGACGACGAACTCACCCTCGCTGACGGTGCTCAGCGCGGCCCCCGGCGCCGCCGAAGCGGCTCGGCGTGCGCAGGCGCTGGCGGACGGCATGACCCTGGTCCGCGATCTGGTCAACACCAGCCCGTCGCAGCTGTATCCGGAGACTTTCGCTGCCGAAGCGGCCAGGGTGGCCGAGAGCGCCGGGCTCACGATCGAGATACTCGACCACGAGGCGCTGGCCGACGGCGGGTACGGCGGCATCACCGGCGTGGGCCAGGGCTCCGTGCACCCGCCCCGGCTAGTGCGGGTTGCCTACCATCACCCTGGCGCGAGCAAGACGGTCGTGTTCGCCGGGAAGGGCATCACGTTCGACTCGGGCGGCTTGTCGCTCAAGCCGCCCAAGGGAATGGAAGCGATGAAGTCTGACATGGGCGGCGCCGCTGCGGTGCTCGGCGCGCTGCAGGCGATCGCGACCCTGAAGCCCGAGGTCAACGTGGTCGGCTACCTGCCGATGGCGGAAAACATGCCGGGCGGCCGGGCACAGCGGCCGTCCGACGTGATCACGATCTTCGGCGGCAAGACGGTCGAGGTCCTCAACACCGACGCCGAGGGCCGGCTGGTGCTGGCAGATGCCCTGGCCAGGTCCGCGCAGGACACACCGGACCTGATCGTCGATGTGGCGACGCTGACCGGTGCCCAGCTGGTCGCTCTCGGCCCGCGCATCGCCGGTGTCATGGCCAGCAGCGACGAGCTGGCAGCCGCGGTCGCCGAGGCGGCGCGACAGGCCGGCGAGCAAGCGTGGCCGATGCCGCTGCCCGAGGAGATGCGCAAGGGCCTTGACTCCACCGTCGCGGACATCGCTAACGTCGCCGCCGAGCGGTTCGGCGGCATGCTGGTGGCCGGGCTTTTCCTGAAGGAATTTGTGCCTGAGGGAACGCGCTGGGCACATGTGGACATCGCCGGGCCGGCCTTCCACGAGAGCGAGGCGTACGGATACACCCCCAAGGGCGGGACCGGCGCCGCCGTGCGGATGCTCGTCCAGGTGGCGGCGGACGTCGCCGACGGGCGCCTGTGACGCGGCGGTCAGGCAGTGGGGCGAGTAAGACAGCAGGGCGAGCAACGGCGCTTGCCCTGAGATCTGCTAAGGAGCACAAACGTGAGCGACAGTAGCGCCAGCCAGGCGGCCTACGACCTCGTCATTCTTGGTGGCGGCAGCGGCGGCTATGCCTGCGCGCTGCGTGCGGCAGAGCTCGGCAAGCGGGTCGCGCTCATCGAGAGGGACAAGGTCGGCGGCACGTGCCTGCACCGTGGCTGCATACCGACCAAGGCGCTGCTGCATGCCGCCGAGGTCGCTGACCTGGCCAGCGAAGGCCCGGCCCTGGGCGTGCGCAGCAGCTTTGACGGCATCGACATGGCCGGTGTGAATGCCTACAAGGACAAGGTCGTCACCCGGCTCTGGAAGGGCCTGACGGGCCTGGTCGCCAGCCGCAAGATCGACGTTATCGAGGGCACCGGCAAGCTCGTCTCGCCGACCGCCGTGCTGGTCGGCGACCGGCTGATCGAGGGCGCGCATGTCGTGCTGGCCAGCGGGTCCGAGACCCGCAGCCTGCCCGGCCTGGAGATCGACGGCCACCGGGTCATCAGCAGCGAGCACGCCCTTCGGCTCGATCACGTGCCGTCATCGGTGGTCATCCTCGGCGGCGGCGTGATCGGCGTGGAGTTCGCCAGCGTCTGGCGCTCGTTCGGCGCCGAAGTCACGATCGTCGAGATGCTGCCGCACCTGCTGCCGACCGAGGAGGAGTCAAGCTCGAAGCTGGTTGAGCGGGCTTTCCGCCGCCGCGGAATTGGCTTCAAGCTCGGCACCAGGTTCGAGAGCGTGAAGGACACCGGCACCGGCGTGACAGTCACGCTCGAGGGCGGCGCGACCATTGATGCCGAGCTCCTGCTGGTCGCAGTCGGGCGCGGGCCGGTCTCGGCCGGCCTCGGCTACGACGAGGTCGGCGTCGCGATGGACCGCGGCTTCGTCCTCGTCGACGAGCTCTGCCGGACGAACATCCCGACCATCTCCGCAGTCGGTGACCTCCGGCCGGGCCTGCAACTCGCGCACGTGGGCTTCGCCGAGGGCATCATGGTCGCCGAGCGGCTCGCCGGACTGCAGGTCTTCCCGATCGACTATGACGGCGTGCCGCGCGTCACCTACTGCCATCCCGAGGTCGCCTCGGTCGGCATCACGTCCGCGAGTGCCGCGGCGCGCGGTATCGAGTTCACCGAGTTCACCTATGACCTTGCCGGGAACGGCAGGAGCCAGATCCTGCAGACATCCGGCGCGGCGAAGGTGATTGTGACAGCAGGCGGCGGACCTACTCTGGGCATCCACCTCGTCGGCGCGCGGGTGGGCGACCTGATCGCCGAGGGCCAACTGATCGTCAACTGGGACGCCGCGCCGGCCGACGTTGCCCAGCTCATCCACCCGCACCCGACTCAGTCGGAGGCGATCGGCGAAGCGTTCCTCGCCCTGGCCGGCAAGCCGCTGCACAACCACGGGTAGGACGCCTGACCCACGTCAGCACGCGGCCCTAGCCTGCCGCGCGCTACAGTCGAAAACACACGAAGAAGGAGCTACTGCGAGTCATGTCGGTCTCGGTATCGATGCCACAACTTGGTGAGAGCGTCACCGAGGGCACAGTCACCCGCTGGTTGAAGCGGGAGGGCGAGCACGTTCAGGCCGATGAGCCGCTGCTGGAGGTCTCGACCGACAAGGTCGACACCGAGATTCCGTCTCCGGTATCCGGCATTCTGCGGGGCATCACTGTTGCCGAGGATGAGACTGTGGCCGTCGGCGCCGAACTGGCCACCATCGACGAGGACGGGGCTGTCGGTCAGCAAGCACCTGCGGCACCGGCACCAGCCCAGGTAGCGGCTGCCCCGCCGTCCCCAGTCGAGCCGGTGCAGCCGGTAGCACCCCCGCAGGCAGCACCACCGCAGGCACCGCCGGCGGCCGCTCAGTACGCACAGCCCGTACAGCCAGCACAGCCCGGACAGCCAGCACAGCCCGTACAGCCAGCCGAGCCCCCCGCACCGCCGGTGTACGCTCCGCCGGCCTATGCGCCGCCCGCCGCCAGCTACCAGCCCGCTGCCGCGGAGACTGCTAGTGCCGCGCCACCGGCACCTTCTGCTGAGCCGGCAGTCGAGCCCGCAGCACCGCAGGCCGCGCCCTATGAGCCGGCTGCACCGTACCGGCCGGCCGGCTATGACGAGCGGGGTAACGGGCAGGCCGCCCAGCCTGCGCAGTTCACCCCCGATGTCGCCGAAGGGCCGTACGTTACGCCACTGGTCCGCAAGCTGGCCACCGAGCATGGCATTGACCTGGGCTCGGTAACCGGCACCGGAGTCGGCGGACGGATCCGCAAGCAGGACATACTCGACGCGGCAGCACGTCAGCGCGGGGCCGGCCAGGCTCAGCTGGCTGCCCCACCGCAGGCGCCGGTTCAGCCAGCTGCTGCCCAGCCAGCCGCAGCGGCCTACCAGGCCGCTGCGCCTGCCGCCCCGGCACCGCCAGCCCCGCCTGCGCAAGTCCCGATCCCCTCGGCCGCTCCCGCAGAGGCGGTACCGGCAGAGGCTGGGCCGGCACAGACTGGGCCGACTGAGACCGGGCCGGCAAAGGCTCTGGCGAGAGAGGCTGAGCTGGCCCGGCCACGGCCGGCGATCGTGCCATCCAGCCTTCGCGGCACTACCGAGCGCATGTCGCGCGCTCGCCAGGTGATCGCACAGCGGATGGTCGAGTCGCTCCAGACCTCCGCGCAGCTCACCACCGTGGTCGAGGCCGATGTAACGGCGATCGCTAGGCTCCGCGACCGCGCGAAGGCGGCGTTCGAGGCACGCGAAGGCGTGAAGCTCTCGTTCCTGCCCTTCTTCGCTCTGGCGGCCGTAGAGGCACTCAAGGTGCATCCGAAGCTCAACGCCGTCATCGACACCGCGTCCAGCCAGGTGACCTACCACGACGCCGAGCACCTGGGCATCGCCGTGGACACCGCGCGCGGCCTGATGGTGCCAGTGATCAAGAACGCCGGCGACCTGAATATCGGCGGTCTGGCCCGCAAGATCGCCGACCTCGCCGAGCGCACCAGGGCCGGTCAGGTAAGCCCGGACGACCTGTCGGGCGGCACCTTCACGCTGACCAACACCGGCAGCCGGGGCGCGCTGTTCGACACGCCGATCATTAACCAGCCGCAGGTCGGCATTCTCGGTACCGGCACGGTGGTCAAGCGCGCCGTCGTCGTGGAGGATCCGACCCTCGGCGAGGTGATAACCGTCCGGTCGATGGTCTACCTGGCGCTGACCTACGATCACCGGCTAGTTGACGGCGCCGACGCGGCCCGCTTCCTGCTGACGATCAAAGAGCGCCTCGAGGAAGGCGCGTTCGAGACCGAACTCGGCCTTTAGGTCTACGAGCGATCCGTACCGATCCGCCCCTCGCAGGGCCTGCCTCGGACCAAGCATCGTGGGTGAGGCAGGCCCCACGGCCCGGACGGCGGACCAGTGCTGTGACTGCAGCCCGATCCCCTCTATCGAGCTGCTCCGGTCACTTCGGGCCGGCCTCTACGTACCACGTTTGGCAGCTTTAAACCCGTTCTGTCAGGTGCGGGCTCTGGGGACGACCCGGGAACGCCGGGATGCCCGTTTCCCGCCGCCGCACTGATGTTTTCGAATACGCGAAAATACTGATCTAGCCCGCAGACCTGCAGCACTCTCATGACGGGTGCCTGGGGAGCGACCAACGCGAGCGTGCAGCCTAGCAACCTGGCACGCCGGTCGGTCTTCACGAAGACATCGATACCGCTGGAGTCGATGAACCCGAGCTTGGATAGGTCGAGAATGAGGTGAGTCGGCGTCCGCCGACTCAGGATTGCGAGTAGCTGCTCGCGCAGGTCAGGCGCGCTCGCAATGTCGAGCTCGCCGGACAGCTTGACAATCGTGCGCCGCGCAGACGCATCCTCCATGATGGCCAGGTCCACTGGCGCGCCTCCTGGTCTGGCTCGGGGTAACCGAGGCGCAGGAGCCGCTTGCTTGACTGGCCTGCCACTATCATGCCTGGCTGAAGACCCCGGCCCACCGCAAGTATGCAGGCACCCCGGACCGGGCAGCCTCACAAAGTCTAGCCTCACGTCACAAGATTCGTAGGGAGTCCATTGACCGAGCAGCCAGCGGACATGACTGAAGCCACTAGCGGTCTGACGGAGCTGGCTACGCTGCTCTTGTCCGCTGAGGACGTGGATGAAGCGCTACACCACCTGGCCCGCATGGCCGTGGTAGTTGTCCCCGACGGACCTAGCTGCGGAATCACCGTCGCCAAAGACGGGCGGTTCACAACCGTCGTCTACTCCGGCTCGATACCCGCTTTTGTGGACGAGGCGCAATATCAGCGAGGCGATGGGCCATGCCTGGAAGCGCTGCGCACCGGCGGTCCGGTCATCGTCCAGGATCTGTCCACCGAGGATCAGGGGCGATGGGGCGGCTTTCCGCCGGTGGCGCTGGCCGCCGGAGCCCATGGCGTGCTCGCCTACCCTCTCGAAGCGGACGGCCAGGTCGTCGGGGTACTGAATCTCTACGCGCACGAGCGTGACCTGTTCCCGTTGCCGGTGCAGCGGATCGCCAAGCAGTTCGTCGACCCCGCGGCGCTGCTGCTGAGCGGCACGCTGCAGCGGCTGAGCCAGGCTGAGCTGATCGAGCACCTCAACGCCGCGCTGGCCTCCCGAGCTGTTATCGATCAGGCGATCGGCATCATCATGGCTCGTCGCGCTTGCAGCGCGGGCGAGGCGTTCGCCGTGCTCCGCAGGATGTCCAACGACCGGAACGTCAAGCTTCGTGATGTCGCAGCGGCCATGACCGAGGCGGTGGCCTCAGGCAAGCAGGACGCGCCCCGCGAGTGAGCCCGCGGCGCGTTATTCGACGCGCCGATCACCAGCCGGCCCGCCGCCGAGCAGCACCGCCAGTCGGTGCCATTGGTCCGCAGTCACGGCAGCGACAGGAGCCGCTGGATCCAGGCCAGCCCGCAGCAGCATCCGCTTGCCGCAGGCGAACGCGCTGTCAGCCCGCATGCTGGGCCGGCGGTAGGCCGCTTGCAGTATCGCGCGCAAGCAGCGCTGGCCGCGTGCGGAGACGGGCACGGCACGCGGCCGCACTGACAGCCAGGCGGCGCGTACGCGCGGCGGCGGCGCGAAGCTCGCCGGGTCGATCACCTGGGCCATGCTTATCTGGAACCGGGCACTCCACCAGGCGGTCTCCGCGTCCCGCGGCCGCTCTGCGGCCAGCGAGCGGGCGGCACCCCATTCGACGATCAGCTCTGCCCTGGCTAGCGGAACGGCCGGATCCCCTAGCAGACGCCGGCACAGTGCTGTCGTGACCGAGAACGGCGGGCTGGCCACGATCAGGAAGTCCCGCCGCGGCAGCGGGATCGTCCGCAGGTCGGCTTCGACCACCCGGACGTTCGGCTCGTCGCCAAAACGCCGCCTCAGCCGTGCAGCTAGCTTCGGATCCCGTTCGACCGCTATCACGCGCGCGCCGGTGGCGGCCAGCCCGGCGGTAATCGCGCCGCTGCCCGCACCGAGGTCGAAGACAAGCTCCCCGCTACGTGCGCCGCTGGCACTAGCCAGCTGGGTAATCAGCTTGCTGTCACGCAGAAAGTGAGCACCGGCAGGATTCGGCGCAAGAGGCCGCCCTGCCACGGAAGACCATGACCATCATTAAGGCCGTTCTGCTGTCGGTTGCAGTTACCGCGCCAAAATCTATGCCGCGCTCACCTGAGACGCCACCAAATATCTTCTGCATGTGCAACCTTATGAACACTGCGATGGGCGTCCCTGACCATCGCTGACAGCTCACGGGGTTCCGCGCCGCACGGCGCCGAGAGAAGGTTGCTATGGGCAGCGCCAGGTTGAGCGGTCGGGCCTTCCGCTACAGGCCATCACGCGCGGCGTCGCTGCTTGGCGTGCTGGTGCTGTCGGTCGCCGGAGTGCAGGCGCTGCCTGGCGCACTCGCATCGGCAGCACCGCCGATCAGGTCAACCGCCCCGCACGGAATGCGGATCGTCGAGGCCGCGCCGCGCGTTCCGGTCGGGGCCACGGCCGCGGGTGCCGTGCGGCCGTCTGCCGAGATCTCAGCGGACCTCGTGCTCAAGCCGCGCGACAACGCCGCCGTCACGCGGTTTGTCGCAGCGGTCACCGACAAAAACTCGCCGTTGTTCGGCCATTACCTGCCGGCCGGCGCTTACGCCAGCAGATTCGGCCCGTCAGCCGCCACGCTCAGCGCGGCCACGTTGATGCTGAAGGCCGACGGACTGCATGTGACCGGCGTGTCCGCGGACAACTTGCTGATCCATTTCCGCGGCACCGCCGCGGCAATCGGGACCGCCTTCCACACCACGCTGGAAAAGTATCGGCTGCGCGACGGCTTCACTGGCCGCGCCGCAGCCTCCGCCGTCCGGCTGCCGACCAAGATCGCCGGCTCTGTGGCCGCTGTGCTCGGCCTGGACAACCTGGTGCAGGAACAGCCCGCCGGGATCGTGCGCGCGCCCGCGTCGGACCGCGGCAAGATCCATCCGGCCGCGACGGCGAACTTCAGTTATCCGGCCGGTGCGCCCAAACCCTGCAAGGCCGCGACAGCGGCGGCGACCAGTTTCGGCGGGCTGACCGACGATCAGATCGCCCATGCGTACGGCGCGTTCGGGCTGTACGGCAGCGGCGACTTCGGGACGGGTCAGCACATCGCGATCTACGAGCTTGAGCCGTTTGAGCGGTCGGACGTCAGCGCGTTCGATACCTGCTATTTCGGCGCCAAGGCGGCCAGGCAGATGCTCCGCCGCCTGCACGTGCACTCAGTCGATGGCGGTCAGCCAGCCGGGCCGGGCAGTGGCGAGGCGATACTGGACGTCGAGGACGTGTCGGCGCTGGCACCCGGCGCGACCATCGACGTCTACGTCGGCGTCAGCCCCGGCTCGGATGGCACTATCTACGACCCGGTCGACGGGTATGCCGCCATCATCGACACCGACGCCGACCAGGTCATCAGCACTAGCTGGGGACTATGCGAGCAAGCCATCCAGGCAGGCCAGCCCGGCCTCCAGGCGGCGGAGAACTTGCTGTTCGAGCAGGCGGCCGCGCAGGGCGAGTCGGTCTTCGCCGCAGCGGGTGACAATGGCTCTGACGACTGCAACACGTTCGAGACCGCCACGCCGGTCACTGGCCAGAACCCCCTGTCAGTCGATGACCCGGGGAGTCAGCCTTACGTCGTGTCGGTGGGCGGCACCACGATCGACGACGCGGCCACCCAGCCGCCGGGCGAGCAGGTCTGGAACGACGGCGCCGATGGCGGTGGCGGCGGGGGCGGCATCTCACAGTCCTGGGTCATGCCGTCCTGGCAGCAGGCGGCGACTGTGCCGGGGATCGCCCAGCCGGGCAGCTCGGTTTACGCCGCCGCTAATCAGGTGGAAGAATCGTCCAACTACGAGCCAGGCTTCTGCCAGGCAACTGTGGCAGGTGCCACTCCGTCAACGCCATGCCGGCTCGTGCCTGATGTATCGGCCCAGGCCGATGAGTTCACCGGCGCGATCACGATCTACCAGGCGGCCTTCGGCGGCTGGAGCACCATCGGCGGCACCTCGTCGGCCACGCCCATCTGGGCGGCGATGCTGGCCCTGGTCAACGCTTCGCCGGCGTGCGCTCCGACTCATGGCGTCGGATTCGCCAGCCCGCTGCTGTACGCCGTCGCGTCCAGCCCGAGTGCGTACAGCGCCTCGTTCAACGACATCACGACCGGCAACAATGACATCTACGGCCTCGACAACGGCCTGGTGTTCAATGCCACGAAGGGCTACGACCTGGCCTCCGGGCTCGGCTCGCCGCGCCTCACCGGTCCCGGTGGCAGTGCCGGCCTTGCCTACTACCTGTGCAGCCTCGGCGGCGCCACGACCAGGCCCGTTGTCGAGTCGGTGACGCCCGACCACGGCAGTGTCGCCGGCGGCACGCACGTCACGATCACAGGCAGTGGCTTTGAGCCCGGTGGCTCTCCTGGCGTCGCGTCGGTGCAATTCGGCTCCGACCGGCTGACCGGGAACGACTTCCGCGTAGTGAGCCCAACCGTCATGACGGCAACTGTGCCGCCCGCGAGCAACGCCAGCCCGCCACTTGCGCCTTCGCCGCAAGACGGTGCCGGGCCGGCCGACGTCATCGTTACCATGACCGACGATCAGTCCAGCCTGCCGAACCCGGAATCGGTCTTCGAGTACACCGATACCCAGGCGGGCAACCCGCTTCCGAGCGTGACCGGGGTGATCCCGTACGGTGGTTCGGAATCGGATCCTGGCCCGGTGACGATCCTGGGCTCTGGTTTCGCAGGCGCCTCCGCCGTCACCTCTGTCACGTTCGGCGGGGTCAGCGCCGCTAGCTGGACCGTGGACGGCCCGAACCGGATCACGGCCACACCGCCTGCGTACTCCCCGAGCACCGACTGCGCGACGCTGCCTGCCACTGGCGTCTATGCGGGTGAGAACGCGGCCAACGACATCTGTCAGGTCCAGGTGCAGGTCG
>Ga0335072_10001358_pt1 | contig 39974 bp, 23 predicted proteins | sample Lox_Sample_21_FD_206725 | JGI IMG/M metagenome (GOLD analysis project Ga0335072, IMG submission 206725) | Soil microbial communities from Loxahatchee National Wildlife Refuge, Florida, United States - Lox_Sample_2.1 | ecosystem: Environmental > Terrestrial > Soil > Wetlands | place: USA... | reverse complement strand
CACATCAACCGCCAACTGCGGTCAAGTGGGGTCGCTCCCCCTCCTGCGATATCACGTTAGGTCTGAGAAGCGAGAAATTGTAGTACAACATCACATTGCTGAGAGGAGTACTGTAAGACTAAACTCGTATCTACATCGCCACCAACGCTCTTAAATTGCCGTTGATTTCCACAATCTGGTCCTACTGGCAGCGAACGCGTTCCCAAAGACCCTCGAGATGAGACTTGACTTGATTAGTCAGATGGCATGCTATGCCAACGCGTAAGGGGGTATCAATCTGTCGCCCAAAATAGCAGACGCATAACAGGAACTAATAGGAAAAAGGAAAAAGGGAATCTTAAGCGAGTGATGAGAGACGGCGACTGTGAAATATCCTCCTCGCAAAAATGCATAACAGAAGTAGAAAAGTCCATGATTAAAGTACAAGTCCCCCTTCTCCAATGACGATATCCCCTGATGTCCGGTTCTCTTTTCCACCGATCGGGCTTGCATCTGCGTCCAGGTCGCCATCAAGACTTCGTACGTCAGCATCTCCATCGTAGCTTCCTCTCCGCATCAGTGGTGGTGTTGACGGTGGTTCAGGATGGGTTTGGCGCTGCTGACTGCTCGTGCGTGCATTCGAGCTTGGCTGTTCCTCAAGTCGGCGCGCCGACAAGCTCCTTGCCTGCGCATTGTAGGCTCGCAACGGTCTGGCTTCCCCGCTTACCTTCCTGCTGCTTGCACCCAGAGACAGCATGGTTGGTGGCACTGGAGCGCTGCCTGCGGAAGGTGTGACCTGTCTCTGATTCGTGCTTGGCGGTGTCATAAGACCAGCTAGAAAGCTCTGTGGACTACCGCCAAACGTAGACCGAGATGGTGTCTGATTTCCCAGGTTCGTGAGATCGGTTAACCCGCCCAAAGATGAGTCTCGAGCTTTGCGCCAGCTTCCCCAAGCGGCTGCCGCTGCCATGGGCAAAGTCCGGGGCGATTGTGTCAGATTTGACAGAGAGGCAATCGAAGGGAGGCTGTTGGATACACCAGAAGCAGCACGTTCTTTCTCTTGTTGCTCCATCTGCAAATTGGCACGAAGTCGGATTGCAGCATCCCGGACAGCTTCACGATCATAATCCTGCTGAGATAACGACTTGATGATTTCCTCGAGATCGTCGATCCGAACACCAAGCAATTCGCGTAGCCAGGTAATCTCGGTGTCCCGATCTTTGATCTTAGCGGGTGCCTCTTTATCCACCTGGGCGAGTTCAGCCTCAAGTTGTTCGATCTTCTGTTCGCGATTCTGGAGCTGGTCTTGCAGAACCATGATCGATTCACGAAGCGCCTGCGGAGAGATCTTCTCTGGGATATCGCTCCCTTTGACGAGTGGCATGGAAGCTAATGTCGAGTGCGGAGGGGAGGCGACGACTGAAGGGGCGGGCGTTGGCAAGTTGACGTTCTTGGAGGTGGCTGCCTCGACAGCGGCTCTTGCAGCAGATTTGGTGATCTCTAGCCTCTCTTGAAGATCTGCAACTTTGGATTCCAAATGCTGAATCTTTTCATCACTCAGCGCCAACTTTTCGTTCAGATGGTGTTCTAGACGATGTCTGTCATCAGAAGAGTTATGCAAGGCACGGGTATGTCTTTCGCGAAGATCGTTCAGCTTCTTCTCGTGGGCGGTTTGTTGATTTTGCAAGGCAGCTTCCTTTTCTTCTATCGCCTGCTGAAGAGCTTGGCTATGGGATTCCAACGTTTCCTCAAACAGTGCGTCGTGCTTTGTTTTTGCATTAGCAGCATTAAGCTGGGCATGCTCAAGCGAGTCTTCTAACCGAGCAATCTGTGCTTCTAGGTCAGCACGAGCGATGTTAGCCTGAGAAGCGGCAAGCTTGAGGTCTGCTTCCAGCGCAGAGGTCGCTTGCCGGACTTGTCTTTCAGTACTTTCTCGAGCATGCTGCAACTCGCGCTGCGATTGGAAAGCCACGTCTTGGGCCTCCTTACATTCCTGCCTAAGCGCTACCATGGCTTGTTCCAATCTTGCATTCTCTTGCTGAAGATGATCACATCGGTCTCTGAACCGAAGATTTTGTTTATGTTCTTTGTCAAGTTGATCAAGTTCGAGGTCACACTTTTCACGCCTTCGCGTCTCGTGATCCAAATTGTTCTGTAAGTGCTCATTCTTTGTAATGAGCTCTAGCTCTCGTTTTCGTGATAGTGCTTGATCAGATGCGATGTCTCTAACTGCCGCGGCAAGATTTTCTTGTAGACGATCTACTTTGCTGCGGAGGGCTTGCTTGGACTCAGTACTCTCCTCAACGTGTCGCTTCAGATTATGGATAGTCTGTCGTAGTTCCTTGTTTTTGATCTGTTCTTCTCGAATATCGTCCCGCCACTGGTCACTGGAAAGTCGGTATTCCTCCAATGTAGTCTCAAGCGCAGCATTCTTTAGAGACAATTCCGAGACTCTCTGTTCCAAATTTGCCAAAGATTCCTTCTCCTTGTGATAAGCCAGCAAAGTTCGTTCAGCTTCTTCGGATGACTCGCGATGGTGGGCGGCTTCTTCTTCTGCGTATTTGAGCTGTCTGAGAGCTTCTGCCAACTTGTCTTCCACGTTGTGTCGAGATTTTGCCTCGTGGTCAGCTCGCTCGGTTGCTATTTTCAGCATCGTTTCCAGTCCACTGATTTGGAGTTTGCTCTTCTCCTCGTTGACACCAAAGTCGTGGCTCTGCTGTACACGATGACCTCTCAATCTGGGATGAGTTGCAATTACATCTTCCACGATAGCTCTGAGCTCGGCTTGTCGACTTTCAGACGCAACTTGCTGCGCGAGATGCCTCATCTCCGCAAGCATTTCAGGGAGCACAGATAGGTCAGAGCCTTGCGCTTCCAGAATTTGTGCCTTGTAAGCCGCCAGTGCATCCTGGACAGCAATCTTAAGTCTATCCAACCTCTGATCTTTCCGCCTGGTTGGCGATCGAGTCTGGTACCGCATAATCGCATCGTGACCCTCGTAGTCGTCCTCGTCGTCCGCGTCGGATTCCCTATTGTCGGTCGACAAGCTCCTGTGCTCACATCGGCTGCTAGTTGGTCTAGTAGCCATGACTGCAAGAGAATGTTGAATCGCATTCAAAGTCCTCTCCATTGGCCCTACCCGATTATCAAGAATGCCCCCGACTAGGTCAACAACATGGGCGTCGAAAAATTGGGCCCGAGTTTGAATTTTTTGCGCATCAGGTGAAGAAAGCTCGTCATTCCAATCGCTGATATCGCCATCTTTGTTTCCAAGTAGCCTTCGCACCTGATTTTCCAGTCCAGGTTCGAGATCTTCAAATGGCATTTGCAGGTTTTGTGGAGCCCTTTCCTGGGGAACGCTCTGGCTCTGCAATCTTCTCGGGCTTGGACTGGGTGCATCACTGCGGATGTTTGGAAGGGGAGGAAGCTGAGGCGTGGGAGGTGGGCTTGAGCGAACTGGAGGAGTTTCAACTCGTTCTACACCAAGCTCTGGGTCGTTTTCAAGCTGTTTCATTACCTCATCAATCTCCTCGTAGGAAGGTCCCGGCTCGCGCAAATGATCCGAGTTCTCGGACGCTGAACTTGGGTTTGAGATCGAACGCACGTAACCTTCATCTATGGGAGATACCGGTACAGCCTTTTCGGCATCGGAGAGGTGAGCTTCGGAGACGATTTCCTCGAGGATCCTACTATTGGGGCGTTCTTGCTTAGGCTCAAGCACATCATCGGTAGCATCGTCAGATACGTGAGCATCGGAGACGATGTCCCGGAGTATTCTGCCATCGGGAAGCTGTCGCTGAAGCTCGGGCACGCCATCTGCTGCATCAGAATTGTGGCCCTCGGAGACGATTTCCTCCAGTATTCTGCCATTAGGAAACTCTTGTCGAGGCTCAGACACGTCATCTGCAGTAGCATTAAACTTGTGGCCTTCGGAGACGATTTTCTCCAGGATTCTGCTGTTTACAAGCTTTTGCCCAGGCTCAAGGACGTTCTCGGTGGTAGGCGCAACATTTGAGCTTTTATGTAACTCATTCACATCAGCCAATGAGGTTGGTAACGGTGGTGAAGCAGGTGGGCTAGGGGTTGCTGCAAAGCGCGAAGCCATTAAGCCCGACGGTTTCCGTGGTTTTATAGGTTCTGGCGTAGGCACTGCGACCGAAAAATCCTTCTGGGCAGAAACAGGAATAAATGGCAGTGCGGTAGCTGACAATGGCGGCTTTGGCTGATGGTCAATTGTGGGGGCTGGCGCAATCAGGCCATCCATTCCTACGCTCGAAGCTGACGCGGGAAGTGGGTGTATGGAGTGAGGTGGTCTCGCGGAGTTGAACATCGAGATGTCCACTTCATCTCGGAAATTGAACGGCTCCCACTTATCAGGCGAATTTTGTTTGTTCGAGCCTGTCGAGGCTGTCGAACTGGGGAGTGCTTTTTGCGAGTCGGATGTCGTATTTTGTTCGTTGTCCGTAACATTTTGGCTCGTTAATATCTGATCAGTATGTGGCGCATAAACTGCTTCCTGATCTCCGCCGCTTCCACGACGGCGAATTCTTTTCGATCTAGCCATAGACGGAGCAAGTCTTCCACATTCATCGTCCTCTAATTTGTAACGCTCCTCGAGGTCGCTTTCATCAGTTGTAAGCTTGGTGATGGGTAGAGCTCTATTGGATCTTCTGGTAGCTTTCGATGAGGGATCTATATTGATTTCCCCGAAGATTTTGCTGGTGGCGGAGCTCGGATCATCTGATCCAGATGCGATGCTTGATCCAAAATGTGAAGCAACAGATCCCGATGGGTTGAACTCTGGAGCATCCACATTGAAAGTTGGCGAGCTGAAGTTGAACTTATTCGCCGAAGATCGAGTGACTGTTGTCGTTGACGGCTGAAACTCTGGCGCAGCAGCGTTAAGCTGAGTTGGGGCAGCAGCGGGCTGAAAAGCGGTCGAGTTGAATTGAAAGTTTGTGCTCAGGAAAGCAGCTTTAGGGTCAAACTTGAATTCCTTAGCTTCAACGTTCAATTTGGACACTGACGGCTTGACTTTGTGTGCCGTGCTAGTACCCTTCGTAAGATGGGCCTCCGGCTCAAATGGTTCAGGTTGCTGTAGAAAAGGTCGAATCCGTCCAATTGGCATTGGTGAAGTGCGGAGGCTTGGATTGGTCTCTATCTCGGATTGTTCAGCGGCCTCTGTGACCTGTGCGGCCGCAACTGCGTCGAGGTCCCAGCTCGGGCTGACCTTCGTTTGTTCGGGGAGAGCTTCGTGAAGAGAAAGACGCGCCTGCGGAGATTTTCCGCTAGACTCATCTAGGTGACCGTTTTCTTGAGCCTCCCGTTCCAGCAATATCTCAGCCTCGTCGATTTCCCTTTGCAGAGCTTCACTGTGGTTGCGCTGATGGGGTCGCGGCGTTGGATGTGCAATCTCGACTCTAGCTAGGAATTGTTTCTCCATGTCCGACGCCCCGTGAGGGCCATTGGCAGCGCGAGACTGATTTAACGCAATTTGCTGCTGCTGTTGGCGAAGCATTTGCGCTTGCAAGTCTTGTTGCTGTCGTCTCATCCTGTCAAGCATGATACTCGGCTGCGAAGGACCACCGAAACTTTCCACTGGGAATGGAGAAACCGGTGACAAGACCTCGCCAAGACTTTGCATGCCTCCTACTGCCGCTGGTGACACACTGCTCTGCCGCTGAGAAAAGTAATGCGGTGAGGGCTGTGGTCTTGGCCCCGGTAGAGTGGGTTGCGTAAGAGGATAATTTTGAGGGGACGTCATGCGCACTTCCATTGGTGGGTAAGCAACAGATGGTTTATAGCGATGCACAGGGCCTGGCAATCCCACAAATTGAGGCTGTGGTGATGCCAATGACGGCGCTTGAGAGCTAGCTCCGGATTGGCTGAAGTGTGGTGAAAACATGTGGCCATTTGGTAGCAGATGATTGCTGCCACCTGAGGACGGTGGTTGAGGGGGCGAGAATGGTATGCTAGGGTACTGGGATGAAGCGCGACTCGTAGGAGCGGAAAAGGGTGATTGCGTCGATGGAGGCGGCTCAGAATTGCTTGTCGTCACACCTAGAGCTCGGAGCTTCTCCTCCTTTATAAGCTCCATCCAAGCGTCCCATTCAGCTCGATCCGGAATACTGACTTTGTAGCCGTGACTCTGTTGTTCAGCAAGCACATCGGCAGGATCTGGATGGATTTTCCGGCTCTGACCACCAGCTAGACCAGACGAGCTGCCCTCAAGGACGTCGCCAAGAACAAACCCTGTTGTATTGTATCCTTCCTCCTCCCACTGTCGCAAACGTGCCTGCACGTCAGCCGATGTAAAGAGCTGGGCGCCATTAGATCCTCGACCGTCATCAAGCGGCATGGTGATGACGCACTTCCTCCCTTTCCACGCGACGATCTTTTTTTGCCGCTGAGATGACTGGAGACTAGACGTCCGCATGGGAGGTCTTGCACTGGACAAACTCATTTCAGACGCATCACCAAGGTGCCCTGGTGGAGGTGGGAGAGGTTTTTCTGTTCCCAGAGTTGGGTTGGCCATGGTTGCGTGCTCGGTCCTATCGCTCACAGACTGAGGGCTGGCCATCTCAGCAGCTCTGATATCTTCCAACAGAGTCCTCACAGCAGAGTGTTCCCAATAATCCGCTTGCTTGATCGTAGCGGTGCTATCTTGTATTCTGTGACCCGCTCCAGATTCACCGCTTCTTGCGGTGCCAGTGATTTTGTTTTGTGACTCGATAAAAGAACCAAGAGTTGGAGTTCGCGCCGCTGTGTCACTTTGGTCGTCCTCCTCCAGTTCCAGCCAATCTTTGAGAGAATCGGCAGTCTGAGCTAGCCGAGGAGAGCTACGAACACTGCCCTCCGAGTCGCTAAGCCAATTGCCACGCTCGGAACGGCGCGATCCAACCAGATGACCGTGAGCTTCACGATTGTCGGGAGACCTTAATGGCGCTGTATATCTGCTCGTTTCTGGTGTTATTGGGGAGCCCCAGGCCGCTGCGTAGTATGCACCACTACTTGACTTTCGATGCTGTGGAGGTGACGACAACGGGTTCGAGTTTCGCCGCAACGGTTTGATCGAGGGTACGGGTGACAAGGTGAAGGGCGAGATCCAGTCCTTCTCGGTAGAAGCGGCGATAGCAGAGTCCTGTGGAAGTTGGAAGGGTTGATTTGCACCCAGATCAGGCAGTTGAGATGTTCGGGCTGGCTTGTATGGAGAGCTTGAGGGGCTCTGGCCCCCCCAATTCGACAGTGATCCGAGAGCTTTTTCGTCGAGATTAGTGTCTGCACGCCGAGGTCTTGTCATGAAAGGATGTTGGAGGAACGTACTCTCCGTCGCGCTGAATGCAGCAAGCTACCGCCTGCCGCTCATCGTCGCTTACTTTGAATCTGCAAGGCAGTGCCGCGATGATGATGACCGGACGCGCACAAGAGGGTTATGGCGCGCCAACATCGAAAAAATCACTGCAAATGCCAACTGCAAGACCAATCCGCTCGCGGGCCATCGACCGGCTGTGCTCGAAATAGACGTGACGGAGAGAGAACAGGATTCCCGAGTGAGGATCGGAGAAATAATTTCAGGACGCACCCCAATGCAGGACGCGACGAGTCCTCGGATTACTAACTAAAGGAAGCTAGGCAAAGCCTTACACAGGGGTTGTGACATCAACAACCGCCAAGGGAGTCCCAACATCAAAACTGCATGGTGATACTACAGTCCAAAGGATCCGGACAGCAGCTGATTTGTGTAGCCTCTGTAAATGCTGTCAAACGTGCCATCATGTGGCCGATATGACTCAGCTTCAAGGAGAGATAGACCTCTGAACCTATCGTCTGGCGTTTTCTTTCCTCTCATCGCCTGCGCATAAGAGTCCTAAGGATGCCTTTTGTGCCATGGTCGAGCAGAGATCGATTCGATGGGTTGTGATTCATGGAGCAGCGTTCTACTCGAGCTAATCGGCGTTGAGTGTCGCAAACACTGTCACTGTCACGGATGATACCACGCTTGCTAGGTTTCACTCAGCATCTCCCATTCCCTTGGTCCTCATAATTCCTCTGCTCAGTCACTATTTCGAATGATCTCACAACTTGATCAACTACTTATGACAAAGACTGTGGACGTGTGCACGCCCGGCCTGGCGTCGAATCTGCTCATACTCCAGAACCTGATCTCTCTCTCCGCCCCAACTTTCTACCTTTGCATACACTGAGTGTGAATTTCAAGCTTGGCCATTATCCTAATAAGTGGAGTTTAGGTCGCTCTCATCTTTAAAAGGTCACCAGCTACCAGTTACTGTCACAGCTCCTCCCACAGTAAAGCTCTAGCAATTCAGATTCATCACAGAACTGCCTCCTGCTCTTGAGGATCTTGTGGATCTCGTGGATCTCGTGGATCCCTTCTTCGACAAGTCACTCGATGTCATTTTTGTCGCCATTGACTTTAGAGGATTGAATTATGACCACTGCACACTGAAGGACGTTGGCGCAGCTGGCCTTGGACACTAGAGACCTTTATAGCAAGAAATTCAAAGCGTCCTATGTGCCATCGCTCTCCACGCCTTCCAGACACAATATCGGGCAATACTCCTCATACACATCATCCAAACAGTCCGCGACACCATTTTGACAGAGTATTTCACCGTCCCCTATCCTGACGGAAACCACAGGATCACAGATGCGACTTGCTTTCGACGAGCCGGGAACAATCAGCAATTCCGAGCTCCACAAGGTGATTAGAGGTCTCCTATATAGGTCAGATCACAATGCCGCCTCTGGCAGCACACTTCGCAACATTGTCCTTGTTCCTTACGGTTTCTTTGACATTAAATTCCTTGAGCAAGTCGGCTTGGACCCAGAAAGCATCAGTCATCGCCAGTGTGTCCTGGATACACCTTTACTAGATGTACGTCTCATCCCCACCAACAAGAAATTTGCTGCGAGGTTGGAGGACGATCTGATTACAACTAACCAGACACGTGACTCGTTTGCAACCCGCAGAGCAAAATTTTCATGGAGCTGAAAACCAACAATTATTCCTCAGCCTCATCTCAATGGTTAGATTCCGGCGCGGAGTCAAGCGCCAAAGCAGTACATATGACACCGCTTCTAACTGCGATAGCCAAATAACCTTTGTCATTCAGAGCTCTCTTACACCTTTGGGAATGCGCGCCTCCAGACCGTATGCTCTACAACACTAATAATGATGCGAACCGTACATTACGAGCCTTGTTGTTGCTTACATTGAAGCGAAGAAAGGTCGTTGGCGGAGCCATTGTCGAACACTTTGAGGAAGCTGGGGCACCCGAAGCTCTAGTAGATTGGTACAAATCGTTATTTCTCGAGGCAATAGCACGGCAGTCCTTGCGACATCCGCAAAACATTGGGTTCTGTTACTGTTGCGATTGTGTTAAGAAGATAATAGTACCTACGCAGTTGGGAACGTTGGCCCTTGTAAAAGACGAAGATACACTTGCAATGGCGGTGCACGTCTTGTTCAAATGGCTTGCCAACGTCCGGCGTCAGACGGCGTCGGTCTTCTACAAACGTTGTTTGAACATATGTCGAGAACTACCCAAGTCTCCCTTCAATGCTTCCACGACACTAACGTTCGACTCGAACCTTCGATTTCGAGGACAACGACTTGCTAACTCAGCAATCCTCTCTGCCCTGCTGGCAAGCCACAGAGGGCGGATGTGGTATTTATACTAGGGCCCTCGTCGGTCCAGCTGGTGGTCATGTCACGTTCATTGAATCGTCCATGGAAATGATAGGCACGGCCTGGCATGAGATGCACCACTTCAGGTCAATTGAGACAATGCTCGTCGTGACCTGCTACTGAGATTCGACGCGGAAGAAGGATAGCGTCTCTGCTCATCTTTCGTCGCTGAAGGTCTAGGCGGGACGTAAACTCACAGAGCCCAGGTTTCATAGAAGGAGTCCGGTCGGAGGAAGGTGGACTGGCGGGCTTGAAGGTGTAGAGAATGAAAGCCTAGCGGTCATGAAGAATATCCTAAACATCTCATCCGAATTTAACCTCGTCTACTGAAGTCTCGCATGTAGCGTGGTTTCTTCATCAAGCTAGATAGTGAGCTGTCTAAAGCGAGCACCAATATGGAGTATGATGCCGGGAATTTCAGCTTGCTTGCTTATCAGGAGATTGTTACCCATTACCTCAGAAGATTGGCTGGTACGTCGGAACAAGTCTTTCTAGCAACCTTAACCAGAAATCAAAGGCTGGTCGTGAAATAGGGTGGCGGACTGGAAGTGAAGATGGAAATAGTCCATAGTTGTGCATGTATTAGCATTTGGTAGTGACATTACGGGCTCAACAGCCCGTTTCCGACTATGTAAAGGCTCCATCTTTACTCCAACGCTAAACCCAGTACCTCAACGAAGCGTTGCTGACATAGCGCAAGACTCCGACGCTGGCCATGACTCATGACAACCCCCATATGTACAATTGCTCCTCCTTTTGTTTTGGTTCAATCAGTCTCTTAGACCTTCAATAACCATGTCTACCCTCTTAATAGGGTGGAGCAGCATTGGCGGCAGACACATTCGACCTTCGTTTGCAAGCTCAAATTGTTCTCCGCCGTCGTTGTTGAACTTATAGCCCAGCCAGCGGTTCCATAGTACTTCTGGAAACCCAGCATTATAGTACCATGTCGTTCCCCGAAAGTTGTGTTCACGATCCCCAAAGACACTAGTCCTGGCACCACCAGTAGCACCATTGCGACCAGCGTTGAAAACATTTTGGAGGTAGTGAGTTGGCCACCGCCTGTCAATGTACTCCGAATGAGGCGCGTAGACTACTTTCAGACCATGATGCAAAGCGCAACTTGCAGGCCACATCTCCGAGAACATGGTATGTCGCTTAAGTGCTGTCTCACGATGCATCGTCATCAGGAGCCTGCGAGACAGGCGGGAGGCTGTGATGATCGCCGTTCGACGTGGTGGAAAGCCACGGCTTTTGTTGTAGCCCGTGACATCTTCGGCGAGAAGCCAGGTAGTTCCATCAGGGTCGAATAGCGGGTTGAAGGTGATCAGGTCTGCCTCTTCGCCGACGCCCCAAGAATACTTGTCTTTCTCGTGTGTTGTCGGTGGCACAGGGTCGGTGTCGAAGGCCACATCGTCATCTTGGGGTCTTTCGGGACCCCAGACGGGTCTATCGCCGGACCTGGTCTCACCAGGACCTTTCATACCCCCAGCCTTCAGCCCGCTCCACATGTTGTTAGGGCTGTTGGTGCCCTGCTCGGTATTAATTCGAACCATTTGGCTGAAATCCTCCCATGACCCGTGCTCCGAGGGTACGTAAAACCGACCATTGCGTTCCCATAAACTTTTACGAGGCTGCTTCTTGGCCCACTTTGTAACGCTGTCGAACAGATGGTACCAGTGGCCAGTGTTGCGAATGTCCATCTCCCAGTTCCAGAAGTAGTCATACTCTGGATGCTGATACGCGAAATATTGCATTGGCATGAAAGTGCTGCGGTAAACTCCGTGTACCGGCAGATCTCGTATGAAGGAGTCCTCAAGACCACCATATATCAACCCCATTTGTCGCTCCGACCATAAAATGCCCATGCCCCGAAATTCTTCAGGTAGGGAATCATGAAGAATGCGCTCATATGTCTCATCGTCTGACCAGATGGGAGCATTGTCGTCTTTAACTTGGACCAAAAAGTGTACAATATACTCTCCACCGGATGCTAGAGAAAGCTCTGAGATGATGGAGCGCAGATATATGAGATCCTCCGCAGTGTATTGAAAGTCCCACCAGGTGCGGATGACTACCGCGGTTCTCGGCAACTTTGTCAAGGAGGTCGATGCAGGCTCATCCGCGCGTTCCATACCCGCAAGCTTTGTTGACAACCCTTCGTCTAGGGGAAGGCTGCCCACTGGCATTGCGCGAAATCGGTCGATCCGAGGAGTAGGAAGATCCGCAAATCTGTGTTTGTTGGCAGTAACACATCTTTCTTGTACGTTAGACCACTGTACTCCTCTGTAGTCGACTTCTGGCGTCTGCAGCCATACGTCTTCCGCACCCTCGCGATCCCCTTCCAATTGCGCGCCACTACCGCCACGATTCAAGCTGTATCCAAGCCCGTACGGTCCTAGGCGCCCAAATCGGTCAAAACACACATCATCCTGTATACCCAGCAGAAAGTTTGAGCCCATCACGGGGTCGGGAAAGCCATTGGGTACTCCCGCGTAAACTCTTGTCGATGGTATTCTGATTTTGCCATCTACATCGAGAGAACAGTCCACCTTCCTGCCATATTTCTCTATGTATTCGGAAGAGGCATAGCTCGGGTATGGATTGAACTCTGCACTGCGCGTGAGGGATCTTTTTGCTATGGTCTCCGTGACTGCGGTCCCATTGAGATTCGACTCGTCTAACTCTCGAGGGTATTCTGGCACGTTCGTGCTACGAGAGACTAGGGCTCGGACTCCACCATAGTATCTCTCTAAGAAAGGGAAGCTTTCCCATGGCTTTGGAGGGGGTGGGAGGTTCTCTTGTTTTTCAATCTGGATCTCGATCTGCTTGTCTGATTCTCTGCTTAGACGAACGAGTGTCGTAATGAATATGATCAATGTTGAAAGTACAGCGAAACATAACCATCGCATCAGCGAATTTGGTAGCTTCTGCAAATATTGTGATTTCGGGCGTCTTGAAAAGGCCTTTTTGAGCATTGGAGAGTAGGAAGAGGACGTCGCCCGCGACGAAAAAGACGAGGGTGACCCTTCTTGGTCTCCCTGGTCATTGAAGGAGTATGGCATTCGATATGCCTCCTTCTCTGGATCTGATTCTTCTCGACCTCGGCCTGTGGCAGGAGGATCGAGACCGGAGGAGGGTCTGCGCTGCCACGCCATGTTATGAATGTGCTGATTTCCTCCCTTTTTCTTGCGCTGGCATGGTCGACGAACCACCAAGTGGCCCTAAAAGTCGTAGTCGCGTGTAGTGCGCAACGTTTGCTATCAAAGCACAGCTAGGGGCTGCAATGGAGCGTTTGCAATGGTTCTGGCTGGGGAATAGACACTGCGACCCGCAGGAAAAGACTGACGGATGCTGGACACGAAGCGACACCACGGGAATAGATACAATTGCAGAGGCTGGAATATGTACAACTGGCGCAGGTTGTTGTCAAGCCTCAGCTCGTCTGATTGCCATGGCGAATAGTTGGACTAAAATCAAGTTGAGTCCACTTGGCAGGCTCGGCAAACTGCGCATAGCTTGAGATCATATCTTGCGGCTAGGAAAAGTTTTATCCAGCTCCAAGTCATCGGTCTGACATAGCTGAATTGCTTGCAGCAGTTGCTGATTCGAGGTACACCAGCGCAAGACGGGAATTTTCGCTGGTCTATCAGACTCTCTTGTATTTCAGAACAGACCCCCCTCAGACGCACCCCCGCGTTTGTTTGCGTTTTTTGTTGACTAGCAAGTATTCGCGCCGGGAAGGTCGAAACTAAGGCCTTCAGGATGATGATTATCTGATAATCCCTTCTAAGAAAACGCCACTAATGCGACACTCGAAAGTACCCAAGTCTCACGCAGCCTCCTCTACCCTACCTCCCCATACTCGGATCCCCTGCACCTGCCATCATTGGCCGACTGCTTTGCCCTGCAAACTGCATCCCATCACCATGTCTCCAGTGATCCAGCCAATTGCAAGAGCCCACTCCCTTGTCAGGACTCTTTGAGGGTTGTCGGCCAAAGTGGTATGTGGCAAGCTCCCTTGCTCTATCTTTTCGCCCTGGCCACTTAGAGGCTGTGCGGAGAGGAGCGACAGGGGCTGTTGATGGTTAGAGCTCTTGCGCTGTTGTTGAACAGCGTGCGCGTCCTCTTGTTCATGTTCCCGTTTGTCTGCATCCGCAAGCGGCCATGCAGCACATGGTCGATCTATCGCTTGTCAATCGAATGAACTCTCAAACTTGAAACGCCAGTTAGCCTGTCAAAATCAGTATACCGATTCTCCTGGTCTGGAGTCCAACGGCTGCTGGCGGCTGGAGAAGTGGTACGGTAAGTTTGAAGGATATCGAGGAAGTAATGGAAGGGTAATGAAGGTCCCTCGGCCATATTTACTATCGAGTGAGCTGCTTTTGAATCTTAAGCTTCCTCGCTAAACAGCTCCCCTCATTCCATGGATAATCGTGCTTTCCGAATAGAAGCCGAGACCTACCAAATCGATTCGCGATAGCGGAGGTGCGAAAGCGTTTCTCGCCCCCGAGGCTCCTGTCAGCAAGAGCACATATTATACCCGGTGTAGTGGTCATATCGAAGGATTTTCACTACTCATCACAGGTTTTATTTGTGTATGTGACACCTCGAAAGCATTTCGTTTGCTAACCAGATAGCTAGATATCTCTCGGCCACAACGTGTTGGAAGATGACGCCTCAATCATTATCAGCACCAGTACATGCGCTTTCCAGGATAGCCAAAGCAAACCCAGTACTCGCTATCGCAATCATAGCAACGAGCCTCTTCACGCTCGGAGCCATTGTACCTTATCTTCAAGAAAGATTATGAAGCTGCCGTAGTATATGGTACCGGAGGCACTCTATCTTCGTTTCTCGGCTACCTTGGGCTGAACTTCTTCCGCCTCTTTCGGGCCTGTAACTCAAGAACAGCACCGGATGTCTCACCGCAACTCTACACGCAGCGAGGCTTCCTTGAAAGACTACCCATCCGCCAAGGTGTGAGGCCAAAAATCGTCGGCCTCGCGTCACAGCGACAGATTACCCAAATTGGTCCAAAACCGATATATGAAGCGCTTGCGGGAATCGTCGTCGACTTCGAGCGAACTCACCAAGCACAATGGTATCTTGGCCGCTCGACGTTTAGGAATAATAACACAGCGCTCTTCGCACGAGCAACAGGACACGGCGGCAAATGCATCACGGCGAGATCTGCCACGCGCATCCAAATGGCGGCAGCATGCATCTTAACATGCACCCAGCCGACGTAAAGACGGTCGTGGAGGCAGGATGGGGAGAACGCCACCCCTTTGCTCGCGAGAATTGGTGGTGGAATCTGATATGTTTAAGCTGTTATACGGCCCAAGAGACGAGAAGGAGCTAGAGGTCATGAAGGATGTGATCAAAGCGGCAGCTTGGTGGATGAGTGGCGTTGACTCGAAAAGTATTGAAGACAGTTGGAGCTGAGAATGATGTAGGTCAGGGACGCGAGACTTTTCATGTCCAAAGACATTTGCTACCTACAAGTGATGCACATTTATTGACCGGTTCTATGAATTTGCTAGAAATGCAGTGTCGCTCTTGCAGCACTTGGAACTAGGATACGACTCTAGAGAGAGAGGGGGGTTATCTCATGATGTTTGCGAGACTGTACGTACTAAATGCTGCACCTTGTTGGGGCCGCTCCAAATCGGAGATATCATAAGTTGTTTCAGCTAACTTCATTATTTCTCACATCTATCAGGCGCGGACTCCATGAACTTGTAGTCGCATATTGCAGCCAACACATTATCCGCACAAGTCCTCTCATCTGAGGTTAAGGGAGCCCTTCAGCATCCAAACTATGTTCAATGCCTCTTGTGCGTCACCCGCTCTCCAATACATGCCGCCAGGACAAATAAAAGACGATGCGAGTCTCATCCTACAATAGCAAAGAAAACCATGATCCTGCAGCAAGTAACGCCAGGCTCGTGCCTGCAACCCGCTTGACGGTGCCAGCGTTCGTAGTCGAAATGGGTATGGCGGGCCCAGTACTTGTGGAAGCGACGGTGGCCGAACCACCCGAAGTCAAGCTAGCCGTCGAGTATTGACTCGAGCTGCTCGTTGTAGCCGTGAGCGCGTGAGTGCTATTATGATATTTTGCCGAAGACCATGACGATGTATTTGATGGAGCGCCAGAGAAGGCTGGCATTGTGGACGTGTCGACCCAGGAAGGAGTGTAGCCTGGAGAGTGGGCGGAGTAGGGAGTGACCGTGTAGGTGCCTCGGGAGCTCTCGGGAGTGGTGCTCGTGGTGCTCGTGTATTGGGCGATCGCGATGCTCGCGAAGGCAGCCGTGAAGAGGAAGGACAAATGCATGTTGAACTGAGTATTAAGCGATGTTGTGGAAAAGGCGATTGTCACGATTGTGGGTGGAAAAAGAACGATCGATTCTGACAGCGTCGAAAACGAAAGATGGGACGATCAGAGAGGGAACACAGTTTCTAGCGAGAGTGGTTATGGATGTGAAAAACGGCTGACGTGACAAAACGATGGTGGGACAGACAATTATGATATGTCAAGCGGGAAATCAGAGGAGGAGGCTGGGAAACGCCCCCTTGCATTAGCTGCCACAGCCATCCCTGTTTGAGCAGAACTAGCGACTTGCCCAAAACTTTGCAAATTTAGCGACTTGGATTCTCCGCACACGTAAATTCGCAACGCACAACTTTTTCTTCATTGAAAATAGTATGAGCATGTAGCTTATCCAATTTTGCTGTTAAGAGGCTGGATTTGACGTTGTGATGTATTGTATGGCATTGGGCTTGGGGGGTTTATCTGGGTTTCGAGGGTGTGATTTTCAAAGCGGCAATCTAATACCGGAGCTCCTTCGCGCCACACCTCCGTTGCCCCTGATTCGTTTGCAGCGGCCACACGAACGCGAAGTTGATTGCTCTGGAGCATGGACCAAGTGCTTGGTGGCAAGAGCATTATAGCTAGCAACTCGTCTTTCATGGGATCTACATCGATTTGAAGCCAGAAGACGAGCTTTGCCATCTCCAGCAGGTGGCTTGCCAACTACCACAGTAGGCCAACTAACCTAGCTTCGGACTATGCTCTTTATTGAGGTCAACTGATGTCTTACATTGAGAAGCACAATTGGCTGGAAATTTTTCAAAGTCTTTTTCATTTTGTGTTTGCCGCCAAGTTGCTAACCCGGCCAGCTGGCCAACCCGGCCTGTAACAACGTCTGTTTTACCGGCCATTTTAGCTTCTAGCCAATTGGAAGCAGAAAGAAGACCATGTCATGACCATCTGAGATACCACTTCCGGTTTGTTGACTTCTATTCTAGTGAGATACGAGGTCTTGCGAGTTTTATTGACCACGGACACTATGGCTAACGAGGACATTGTAGCTGTTGCTAATATGCTCAGGCTTTCTCCAAGATAGACTTCGGCACGGTATGAAAATCCAAGCAAGGCTATACGAGCGGTTGCTGGTTTGTCATGAACGCCGTTCATTTTGGCCAACAAAGAGTTGGTCCAGGCTTGTAATCCTAAGCAACATACAGAGGTACAACTGGCAATTGCCTGTGTGGAGAATCCCGCATGCTGGTCGCAGATCTGGCGTCTTTTTCAAACACCCTTCATTTCTGCCACCCCGGAGCATGCGCCAGGTACTCATAGTGCGCATAGCGTATCTGCGAACGCTCTTTCTTTCCGTATGCTAATCTTCCCACGGCATACCCGACATTTAGAGTCAGGTACCGCATTTTATCAACTCTGTCGCATAGCCTCGGCATGGCCTTTTAGAGCACCAGGTGAATGACGACACAGAGGATGGTGTCACTCCTCGTGTGGCGTGTATATGCACCTACGACCAACTAGTTGGTTCTTTCGGAAATGGAAATGATGTGGAGTAAAGATCGAAGTGGAGTGACCTGTGGTAAGTCAGAGGCCCAAGACCGGAAGACTCACTCCCCGCGGGCATGGGTGCGGAGACCTGGCCAGTACTCCATCCCATATTGGCCTTGAAGTGGAAAGAAGCATCGTGCCCTCGAGGTTTGTCAGAGATGTATTGTATTGATGAGGATGACAAATAATGATCAGTCTTCAGAGCTAAAAGTGTGAGAGCCTCAGTGACGGCTAGATGGTCTTGGATGTACCTCAACTTGTCATTGCTTCAGCGTTTAACCCACAAATCAGTGCAATGGGAAGCGTGCGATTGAAGTAAATTCTAATGTGATACTACCAAGCAGATCATAATGCCAACCTCCAAGCCCTCTTTTCCTGATAGACAAGGGCTTGGCGGGCGCAGAACTCCGGTATCTAATCGGTTTCTCAAGCTCTGCTTCTCTATCCTGTTCTTGTGCAGAGATCTTTTGCCATGTTGATGATATGGCTGAGGCAGATAAATTGCGCTAGCGAAGTCCGAAATTCAAATCCTTATCTTCTGTCTTTCGTCGGTCCCACAACCTTCCCCCATATAAGCAAGAATGGCTTTTATGTTTTCTCTCCTCGTAGTTTGTACATATCTGCCCCAACTCTATTCAAGAGAGATCTCCTTCCCTCCAATTGCAGCAGTGCACCCCAACGGCCAGTCACCACAATACTCAATAAGCAATGAATACGACCAGCCCAGCGAATTTGCCGGCCTAACCACCTACGCCAACTTGCCATTCGTACATTGCACCTCCGGTGGAGACGTAGAGCCATATGACATCGCCATCCTAGGCGCACCGTTCGACACTGCCACCACCGCCCGACCAGGAGCACGCTTCGGGCCCCATGGCATCCGCGATGGCTCACGGCGTATCATGCCCACGTTCGCTTGGAGCGCTTACACCGATCGAAACATTCTTCAGGAATGGGCAAGGATCGTAGATTGTGGAGACGCTCCGTTAACCTTCCTCGACAACACGGTGGCTTTGAAGCAGCTCGAGAAGGCCCATAAGACGACCTCGGGACGGAAGGCCAATGCGATAGCGAAGTCAGAGACACCAAGGATCGTTACGCTGGGAGGAGATCATACGACGACGCTGGCTGCATTGCGGGCCACTTATGAGCATTGGGGAGCGGTCAGCGTGATTCACTTCGACAGTCATCTGGATACATGGGACCCCGAGGTACTGGGTGGTGGACTGAGCCACTACGCTGGCGTAAACCATGGCACGTTTTTGCATTTGGCACATGAGGAAGGCTTGATCTTGAATAGCTCAATTCATGCGGGAATCCGAGCGCCGTTTGGGAGCAAGAAGGGTGACTTGAGGAACGATGCGCGGTGCGGGTTCGAGATTGTGAAGGCGAGAGATATTGATCGGATTGGGGTTGCGGGCGTGATTGAGAAGTTGAAGAAGAGAGTTGGGGACTCGAGAGTGTATATATCGGTGGATATTGATGTGTTGGATCCTGCTTTTGCTCCTGGTACGTTTCACTCACTTTTAATTGATTTCGTTGCAAGCTAATGGTGTCGCAGCCACGGGAACAGCAGAAGTTGGAGGATGGACGACGAGAGAGCTGCTGAGCATCCTCGACGGCCTGGAGGGCATGCGTGTCATTGGCGCTGATGTGGTAGAAGTCGCACCCATCTACGATAATCCAGGGGAGACTACTGTACTGGCTGCGGCAGAGGTAGTGCATTCTCTGTTGAGCTTGATGGTAGAGACACCTGTTAAGGGCTGATTCGGTCCGAGAGGACTACAGCCCATTGACGGCATTGTACATATCGATTCCCGCACAAGAGTGGCCTACCCAACCGTTTGTTTCCTGCATAAATTTGATCTGGAGATCGGGGGAAACGGGTAGAAAGCCCCTCCAAGTTTTCGCGTTTCAAGATGCTGCGGGGGTTTGGGCGGGGGGAGTTGCGCGTCAAGGCTAGATGCGGGATTGACAAAGCTGATTAAGAAATCTTGACCCCACCACCGTTATCGACCAAGAACATCACCACTTTGTCTCCTTTGGATGTTGAATTAAATCTGACCTCTTGCTCACACTCTCCACAAGATCCATTTGCCTGCAGGTCGATCAAAATGTCGGATCCAACGAGTCCAATGGAATACGAGACGGAGCCCAAGAGCTTTGCTCCCAAGACGCCCGTTGACCTCGCCCCGCCGAAAAGCGATCCTATAACATACGAAGAGCTGGCCAAATGTGATGGTGCGTTAGCTAACCCCTAAAACAGCCCGGTTTGGAGCTATGGTAACGAGACTTGAGCTGGCGTTTAGGAACCGACCCTTCTAAACCAATTCTCGTTGCGATTAAAGGCACCGTCTTTGACGTGTCTCGAAATGAGGCTTATGCTCCCAATGGAACATATCACGGTAAGGATTCCTCCTGGGAACCTCTCTACCATCTTCTGTCGCTTTATGTATTCTGCGCGGGCTTTGATAGGACCAAACTGACAGCTGTGTTCAGTATTCGCAGGCAAAGACCCCTCGCGTGCTCTTGCGACCTCGTCTCTCAAACCAGAAGACTGTGTACCGGAGTGGAACGACCTGAAAGACGAGAACAAGACAGTGCTTAGCGAGTGGTATACATTCTTTAGCAAGCGGTATAATGTGGTGGGCAAGGTGCAAGGGGCCACAAACCTGTAAGCGGGGGGTTGTAAGATCTGTTCTAGATGCAGGAGCCGCTAGGACGAAAATGTAAACGAAAATGGTGTGCCTTTCTCGGGTAGCAAGGCACCTGACAAGAGATGTTGAGGTGGGACGTTGATGAGGCCCGTCATATACCGATTTGAGGCAGCTTAGGATTTGATGGCGTTGGGTCACGTTCCCAGCTTGAACAATCTGCTTTTTATGATGCATGTATGGCATGAATACCCGGTTTCGAAATTGAGCTTCTAGCTTGAATTTTTGGCATAGTCAGAGGAGGAAATGACATGTAGTTTATGCTTATCGGCCGCCCTTCCTCAACTTCCGGGACATCCGCTTGCGGCCGATGATGCGGTTCCGCATGGCCAGCTTGTTCTTCTCCTCCTGGCTGACCAGCTCTTTGGATTCGGGCGCCTGGTTTGACTGCTTTTCTTGTCCCTCTGGCTTGTCGTTCCGCTTCCTCTTCTTGGACTGATTTCCAGCCCCCAATTTCGAACTCATGCCTTTGCCTTTGCCTTTGCCATTCGCTTTTTCTACAGCACCCTCTTTCGCTTTGAACCTCCTCGGTTCCGGCCTCGTCAGCTGTTCCTTGGCCTCTCGCTCTCTTCGTCTGGCCACGACCTGAGCATTCTCAATTGCAAACTCGACGATCAACCGCTTGGTTTTGTCTCCTGGCTCCGTTCCACTGGGCTTCACGGCGTGGCCGTTCAACCACCTCAAGCCCATGAGCGCATTCCGATGGCTAAAATACTCTATGAAGCCATAGCCTCTACTCCTACCTGCACCGCTCTTCTCAGGCACCTTCGCGCCTTCTCGCCCCTCAAATACTATCGTAGCCTGTTTCACAACACCTTTTCCTTGCTGTTTCCGTATCTTCTCCGCTTCGCGCATCATCTCTGCTCCACGGCTGAGCTCCTCTTTTGATAAGGGCTGTCGCAATCCGGCCTTCACATCTTTAGCAAAGCCTACCACAGCCTCTCGCGCGAGAGCCTTGAGATCCTTACTCGATACACTGCGTGGGATGTTGCGCACACTCAACCGTGTCAGACTTAGATGTAGACTGGGATTGCTTTTGATTAGCTTCTGTCGCTGTTTCGCACTCGCCTCGCGGATATTGACCTCGGTCGGCGCGAGTTTTTCATAGAGCTTCGAGCCGCGCGGGATCGTCCCTTCGGATAGTAAATACAGACGTCGCTTGTCCCGGTCGCGGGTATCGCGTTTTGCTGAGCCTTCGGCTTCGCGCTTCGAAGCTTCACTCTTGCTCAGCGCTCGCGAAACCTGCAGGATGCGGCCATCTAGGGTGTACTGTCCAGTAGGGTCGCTTGCTTCGTTTTGTAATACGGAATGCGTCAGAGCTTCGCCTCGCCTTTTCTTATCCGTTGTCGGCGTCGCAGTTGGAGGTTGGTTCTTTGGTGCATTCTTGACACAGGATTTTGCATCGTCTTCGCTGAAGAAGCAGACAAAGCCAGTACCTTTTGACCGCTCGGTCTCGTGGTCGAAGACAACCCGAGCGTAACGGACAGCGCCAAAGTTGGAAAAGTGCTCGCGTAGGATGTCGTCAGTGCACGTGAAGGGTAGATTGCGAACAAAAATGGTTGTTTTGTGTGAATCGTTGTTTGGTCCGTCTTCGCTGTTACTGTCTTCAATATCCTCGTAGTGATCAGATTCTTGCCCAGCGTCGTCCTCAGCGTCTTCAATGGACACGTCTTCGTCGGCGTGACCAAAACCATCTGCTAGGACTGAATTGTCAGAATCTAATGCGTCTGTGTTCCCAGTGGCAGCGCCGTCAACGTTTTCGGCCGGCGGTACCACGGCTTCCGGGGTAGGGTGTCTGCCATCTTCCTCGTTTTTCTGCAGGGTCTTCCATGTTGTCTTGTCAACTGCCCAATCCACCGCTAGCGTCCGACCATCAACTTCCTTTCCATTCACACCTGCGATTGCCTTCTCAGCATTCTTCCGGCCCCTAATGACCACAAATCCAAAACCTGCTTGTACTTTTGGACTGCGCTTCGGTACGTCGGCATGCTTTATCTTCCCGTAGCTTCGAAAGAGCAGAGCAAGGTCTTCCGGTTCCTTGATACTCCACGGGAGATTCCTAACAATGAGCTTGGGAGGTTGGGCTTCTCTCTGCCTCTTCTCTCGCTCAGCACGCAGCTCTGCAGCCTTGCTAGACGAAGGCTTTTGGTCTCCATCTTGAAATTTCTCTCGATGCCTCGGTTCTGCGACCTCGATTTTGATTTTGTGGCCATCAAGCAGCGAGTTATTCAGCTCTACTGCGGCATTTTGGGCGTCTTCGGCGTCTGCAAAGGTGACAAACCCGTAGCCTTTGGATATCTTTGTCTTAGGGTCGGTGACTACCGTAGCGTGCTTGAGAGGGTAGGATTGGGAGAAGTGTTCAGTCAGCCGCTCCGTGGTTACAGAGGCAGGCAGTGAACGGACGAAAAGCGAACGGCGCTGGTCTCTCCTTGCATTAGGTTTTGAATCACTGGTAATTGCGTCTCTATTAGGGGTTGATGCCTCGAATGTCCCGTCCACCGAGAGACGCCTTCTTTTCACTCTTTCGGTCATTGTGCCGCTTGACTTGTCGACTTAGGAATGTGCCAATCCAGAAATTCGTGTTGCTCATAAAAGTTCTCGCACATTTCTTTCCCCACAAATCTTGGCAATGAAGAAAGGAAGTAAAACCTGGCCCAAGCTCACTTTCCACCTTACCCCATTCAAGCCCGCTTTTACCACCGCCCCTCACGGGTAGGGTGAGCCACAGGTGAGCGTCGCGGGACTCATCTTTGCGCTCTGGGAAGAAGTTGGGCGCAGTATTCGGCCCCGAGCCGAGGTCCTGATTCTTCTTCCAGACCTGGATTGGCAGTTTCATCAGTGAGGCGCGTGGCGCAGTCCTCCGTCAGAGCAGTATATGTACCTATCCCTGCTTGGTCAATCAAGATGCCTAGGATGCGCTCTACAAAATTAGGCTTAGAGAGTTGCTACGAGAATCCATTCTTCCTGTGATAGGCTCATTGTACGATGGCTGAGAAGTATTACCGCCAGTCGCGCTCCGAACACAATCGCATTGTCCGTGAGGATGAATCACAGAAGAAGAGCAAGATTATATGCCATGACAAATTGCAGAGACCGCAAGAGCAGCATATACGCAAATGCAAAACGCGTTCAGGTGTGGCTTGGATCTGCAAAGAAACATAGCTGTGAAATGCGACTTTTCGAATGCCTGGAAAGAGGTCAAGTTTCTGAGTCCAATGAACGGGGGCATCTCGACACTACCAAATCAGGATCAAAGGTCAACAGACAAATGAAGAATTTGTCACAATACTTCACCACCCTATGCCATCGACCATACCGGCACCATGCTTGGATCAAACAAGAGCTATATTTTGCACAGAGGATAAAGTTGTTCTGCGCACGCAGGCGACTGAAGTGGGAGACCTTCACTGAATTTTGCTCCGCGGTGGAAACCCATCTCAAGCCGAATCCACAGATTGAACACGTTCCGCGGCTGGCAGAACAGCGAGGACAGTCAGAGTCTCTGCTGAATCTAGTGATTGGCTACCACCAAAGCAAAAGCACACGCCTAGTAGACTGCATTTACTCTCTCCTCCCAATGGCTAGGGACAAGCCGGAAAGCAAAGGATTGGTTCCAGACTATCATTCGGAACTTGAAGATGTCTTGATCAGAACCATGGCTGTCTGCAGACCAAAGGATGAGCGCGAGTTTGCCCAGATGTTGGGAAAGCGGTTCGGGATTCTGCCTCAAGAAGACCTTGATTCCAGAATAGAGCATTGGATTAGCAAGGCCGCAACACTGGGCAAGTGCAGCAAGGAAGACCGTGACGCAAACTCGCCCATGCCCTCGAGAAAATCGGAGCGCAAGAGCAAAAAGCAGGCGCGTCGAGAAACCATAGTCAGTGGTCAAGCGAACCTTGGTAACGGCGATTGATCGCATCTCCGCTCCCGGCAGGCCCCTACCCCCACTGGGTCCGCCCAAGCTGCTGTCTGGCGGGCGGCGCCAGGGGTAACTTGCGGGCGTGACTCACCCCGGCTCGGGTGAGCGCGCGAGCTGAGGGCGGCATCACCCACGCCTCAAAGGAGGGCGAGTCCAGGGCAGATTTTACTGATCTTGGCAAGGAGGAAAGGTCACCTTCCCGGTCACCCACCACCATGCCGCTTTAACATCCACATCTCAGCAGGGTGAGTAGAAGGGTGAGTTGTGCGATGCTCACCCTCAGCTCACCCTGGCCTCTAGATCTTCAATTCCGCATGAGATGTAGCCACTCCTTTGGGTCCTGCGCCGTCGCCCTTTTCAACCACCGCGCAAAAATGGAACCCAGCGCCGTGATAAGTACAGGGTGAAGGCCGGCAGGGCTGCTCTCGTCCTCTCGTCCGCCCCTTCCCGCGAACTACCTTGCCGCCGCCTTTCTCCCTCCCGTCCTAAAAATCGATAGGCAGAAAACTCAATGATTCAGATGAACTGCTGGCTCGAATTAAAGCGAACGGCTATCGGAAAAAGGAACATAAAGAGCAAAACGCGGTACCGGATCACCAAGGAATAAGATCGATTATCCCTTTGTCATTCGTCTGGGAGGTCGTCTTGGTCTGTCATGTAGCTGGACGAGATGGAGTAGGAGCTAGACGGCGTAGATAGCTATTCGTATGTGCACTCTGCCCGTCATTATTGCGTCTTCTGCTAGTTCTCTAATGGTGCAAGCGTAGTGGTCTATATACAAGGCATTTGCCTCCGATTTCGACCAGCTGTGTTGACTCCATCTCCTTTTATATCTTGCTAGTGGCAAGGTCATCCCAAACCCATATTAGCTGGCCGGACACCTCTTCCCTGCAATTCATAACAGGCATGGCCGGGTCTCGGCTCCCGCATGTCCCAAGCAGTATTACAGCACGATATAAAATTGGATGCGATGGCAAGTTCACGTACTCGACTTTTGCATAACGTCGGATGGTTCGAATGGCGACAAGGGAGATATATCTTTGCCTGATCTATCTAGCTTGGTGGACTTGAGACGGTTGTGTTGGCCATTCCTATCTGACGCATTTTGCATGTTGATGTATGTAGTCAAAGGCTTTAATGACGCCAACAAGGTGAGTCGCTGCAGCCGTAAGAACGAGGCAGTGGAGGATCTGGTGTGAGGATCCCCAGATGTTGAATGTTCCGGGGCTGAGGCGTTCAGGAATTCGAGCCTAGGCGGAGGTCCGTTAGAATTAAGCCTCTGGCAATGGAGAGGCATCTCGTATCTTACCGCATATAATGCAGCCCCCAGAGTATACTGGATACCTTCGTATATCATCCACTCATATTGCATCTGTTGGTTGAATTGGCTGGCGCCGTATTTGAGGCAGCCGTGAACAACAGCGACGACGCTTGAGAGCCCCATTCCAACAAACATGGTTGCGCGGAAGGTACGCCACTTAGGTGTCGCGACTTCTGGGCGGATGGAAACGACGGCGCATGCGAGCCCAACAGCACCCATCTTAAGGAGACCCGCATCAGTCATCTCGTTTGCTGATATTGATTCGAAGATTTATGAGAGCTGGAATGCCATCACTTACCATGCTCCAATAGGCGACTTGTAAATGGGGGTCACAATAATATCCGTAGTAGACATTTGGCACGAAGCTGCCGGCGATCAAACAGACAATTCCCAGGTAATCTAGGGCGTTTCCGAACTTCCTTATCTTCAGGCTATGGTTCATGATGGTATGGAAAGTCGCACTCATCGCCAGGCAGAGCAGGGCGCTCAGAAAGAAAGAACCACACGCGAGCACATCTCCAACTGAGGAAGTGACATAACGATCTTTGAGAGCGAAGTACAGGCCAAAGCCGAGGAAAGGGTAGAAGACGGCACCGAGGCCATGCGTGTAGATGTTGACGAATTCGTTATGCAGGTAGCCCCAAGAAGCGAACGAACCAGCGTATGAATTCGAGATTGGCCGGTAACCGCCGGTGATGTAGTAGTTGTCTTGATACCAATCTGGCATGTCGCTGAAACTCAGTAGTCTTGATGGCCTTCGAGCCTTGCCCACGACATCTTCGGCATTATCACGCAATAATCCAACCGCTTCGGGTACGTCGGCCATTTCTGATGTCTTAGTGGGATCTTCGGAAGGTTTGCTTCGACGTTGGTGGGCGTCACCGTTTTGCATGATCATGGGCTGGTAGCTTCTGAAAATGATGAGGAGGGGAGACCTGATGATGCGAAAAGTGGCAGAGAGGGAGCTGTCGGTGTTGTTAGGTGTGAAAGGCTGTAAAAGCATCCATTCTGGCATCTTCAACAAATTGTGCGACTTGAAACAAGAACAAGGCTGGGGTCTAATTCCTCACCCTCAAGCATCAATCTGTTCCCAGCATGATTTTAGCGTTACAGGTCTTGGTACATCCGATTGCAACACTGAACCTTGTAGGCGCCACATACTAGCCGATTCAAGTATTGACTGAAGGGCCCAACCACAGATCACCGTTGAGCAATTCGCTGTATTAGACTTTCGCCGTCCTCTAGGTGACGCAATCGGGCGCAAAGGCCCTGTTAGATGGATGTTTCAAAAATTTTCCACTTCCATTTTCTACGGGCAAAACCCAAACCCATTCGCAAGGATAAACGTGACACCACACACATTTTTGCAAACATCATAAGCTACATTAAGGCGTAGACGATTGCTTTTCAAACGAATTTGCCTTGTGTTAGTTCGGACAAGGGGGCGCGCTTGGCGCTTGGCACCACATTTAGTCGCCTGTCGCCGAGCCAGCCCTTTCTTCTTTCTTCATCCTTGGTATCTTCGCCCAGAATAAATCGAATCCATTCTTCACGCTGCCGTAACGTTAGTCTGGAAATTGCTTTGCGAAGTAAATGTGGCTTTCGACGCTCGGGTAACTAGGGCCGAACTGACAAACTATTTTGAACACCCGCCTCGATGCGTCCCGTCCGTGTGGGTGGCTCCGTGAGCAAGTCAAAGCGTATTCCATCACCGGGACCCTCATTTACCTTACTTGACTACACGCGAACTCAGCAACGAAAATACACCATCGTTTTACGGGTTTTGAGGTAAGTTCATTGATGCAGTTGTCATCGGGCGCATGGCGTCGACATCTCCAATCAACGTTGCAGCCTTATCTCTGGCCTTGGCCCCATCCCCGACCCCCGGTAGAAGTTCTGATTCAGAGGCTGGGCCTCTGGCTCTTTATGCCATTCAGAAGTCTTCATTTGAGCACTCGGAATCTACATGCACATCTTCGGTATATGTAAGCGGTGCTAAAGGGGCTACCACCCCCCCCCTTTACGAGAGACAGAAATAGGATGCCCATCAACCCCTCTATTGCTAATCCATCACGCAAGGCTCTGCATGCAACCCGATGTCTATTTGATCAGCATTTATTCTCGGCTTTTTCCTACAGCCCTTCCTCGTTGGCAATGCAGTCGTTCAATTCTGGCTCTGCCGGATGGGCTCTTAACCTTCCAATTTCTCGTTCAATGACCGAATATGAGCCAAAATTTGAGTCACACTGGCCAAAGTCTCGACAATGCCATCAACCTCAGGGTTGGCTGGACCCAGTCACCGAACCGACGTGGCACAATCAATCTCTTATGGAGCTGCCTATTCACAGTGTTCTTGTGTACTTGGACCGTTCTTTGCCTGAATGTGCCCGCCAGAGACGACGGTTTCTGGGTGCAGGTGCGGCGTAAAGCCAGATGGTCGCTCATAGCAGTCTTCGGTCCCGAGATCCTCGTCTCCTTTGCAAGCGGCCAGTGGGCATCAGCTCGGCGTTCTGTAGCTGCCTTTCGAGAGCTCGGCTATCCTGAATGGACGATACGACACGCTTACTATAGCGATATGGGCGGCTTTGTCCTCCAAACAAAGGACTTCAAGGCTTTCCCCGTCAATTCAGTACAGGTGTATTGGCTGGTGAAGAAGAAATACCTTGAAATACCCCGGATAACAGTCGAAGAGATCATCGATAAGAGCAAAGCAGACACATTTGCGAAGGTAGTCACAATTATACAGACGAGCTGGTTCATGCTGCAATGCGTCGGTCGGGCGGCCCAGCACCTGACATTCACGACATTAGAACTCACCACTGTCGCCTTTGTCTGCTGTACATTGCCGACGTATTACTTCTGGCTCCGAAAGCCTCTCGACGTCTTCACGCCTACCATCATTACTACCGAGTTCAGCATGGCAGATATCATCATCGGCGAAGGTGATGCTGCAAAAGAGGCTTATGAACAGACACCTCTTGACTTTGTCGACACTAATTGCCCCTCCTGGAGTCTGACAGTGATGCCACGCATAAAAGTGCGCTGTGGTCCCCAGGAACGCCCGCTGCCGCGTCTTCCGAACGACCGACTTCCCCATGTCAAAGGCTTCGAGCAGTTCACTCTCTTCTCAATCACTATGTTCTACTCTGCTATCCATTCAATTGGTTGGAACTTTAGTTTCGCGACTATACCCGAGAAGTACCTCTGGCGTACTAGTGCGCTGACTCATCTACTCGCCACGTTCGCCTTTTGGGTCATTGATCGACATCAATCATGGCTTAATCGCGGCCGTTACCGTGCCGCCGCGCATAGAATTCTCCATTTACTAACACGGTGTCCGAAGAAGAAATCTGGTAGACTCGAATCGTCAGACCGCCAAGAAGATACGGAAAACGGCATCAAAGTGCTCGAGCCATATACGACTTATCGTGTTCCCATGTATGAAGTTGTGTCCGTGACCATTGTTGTCTTTCTGTACGCTATAGCACGTCTGTACTTGTTGGTAGAGGTGTTTCTTGCACTGCGGTCACTGCCCGAATCCGCGTACGCTGATGTTCAATGGTCTTGTTTCATTCCGCACCTGTAGCTATGATTCATCTGCTGTGGTTTCCATCTCTTCTTAAGTTCATTTAGGCTACGGATACTTTAAGTGGCCCATTAGCGCTGACCGGGCCTATAAACTGTTACGGAACAAAAGATTGATCAACCCACAGGCGCTCGCCTTGTAGTTCATATGTAGTGCTGATCGTACTTGCCACAATCTTAGTCCTCGCCGCACACGCCTATGCGATGCGCACGCGCAAGCATTGAGTTACGACAGGCGGCCGGGCGCCAGTGAGTGATAGAGGAGCCGAGTAGTGTCCATGACGTTTGGACGAGGAAACGCCCGAGACGACGCAGTCTCATATACAGCCAGAGCTGCCGAAGCAGAATGCCTAGACCTTGACCGCTCATTGTGTGTTTCACTTTGGGCTGCACCGCAACGCGGCCCGTAAACGAGTGTTGAGGTACTAGCAAGGCGTCAGCAAGAATGCCACGACCACAACGCATAGCTAGGATGAGAGGCATCATACCCGCCTCATTTGCCGCAGTTCATTACCATCCATCTAGCGTTCAGCCAGCAGTGAGTAGTGCTGACACAGGCATTTCCAATATGTAACGTAAGTCATCTTCTTCTCTCGAGATGTCTTGGCCATCCAGTCGAAGAAGTTCATGTACGTGGCAGCTTTCTCGCTAAAAGGGCCATCCCGTAGTCGGTGTCTAGATGTGGGCACAATACCTTCTATTAGTTAGAGAAACAGTTGAGGATTAAAAGCCGTCGGAGAACGGGGGTTCGTACCTACGCTAGTATCTCTCAACTACCTGAAGAGCCTGTAAGGTCTCTTGTTCGTAGTTGGGTGGCAGCCATGGCATCTGACGGAACTCGTCTAGCTCTGCTAGGGTTTGCTCGTTCGAAACGTGTTGAGCTTGTAAAGGGGGTCAAATTTGAGAGAGAGTTTGACGATCTTGTTGACGACGGACATAAGGCGGTGGAGCAGAGGGTTGACTTCGGCCAACGAAGCTGGGGTTGTCTAAGTTTAAAGGCAACGGGGGGCAGAACTCGGGGGATGATGGTGCGACGTTGCCCTTCCTGTTCCGGCGGGTTAGCATAGGGCGGCGACGCTCACCCCCGTCAGGCGAGCCCGAGGTGCGCCGGGGTGAGCCCCTCACCCGTGTCTCACCTGGGGGCCCGAGTCGAATCGCTCACACCACTTACTTGTTATTGAGAGAGAAGAGTATCAAGGCACAGAACCGGCGAGGTACTGAAAGAGACTCGAATCAAGATAGGCGTCGAGCATGAAAGAGAAGAGGAGGAAGAAGGGGCAAGAGATGAGGATATATATACCCCTTCAAACAGGCACCAAGAGGGTTCCTCGTTTGATACTTTCACTTTCGTTTTACTCTGGCCTCACAGTCGCTGTTTGACCTTACCACCAACCGCTCTGACTCCTCCGCCAACGATACCCGTTGATGTGACTTCTCTAGAGGTGAAACGAGGGAAATGTTAGGCCGATTCGAGGCGAGTATGGTCTTAGGATCATTACTCGGCCCATAGTTATCAGATTCGCTTCGGAAAGCAAGAGCACGCGCGCCTACACTGAGGCATTTCCTTTGTAAAGTTTGAGATGTTTTGGACTTGCTTTGATTCTACTACGAGGACGTAGGCTGTCCTAGGTAGGGGGATGTGACACTCAGATGGTGTCAATTAGGCTTGGCCGCGTGGCATTAGGCTGCCAAGCCTGCGCAGATAGATAAAGACGCCGCAGCTCCCCCCAGGTAGAAATTTAACAAGTCCTCCGGCTAAGATCACATCTCGACAACAACGCGCATCACATCCAAACCTCGAATTGATCGCAGCCTGTCGAAAAGGATGCCTGCGAGATATGACTCATGAAGGAATCATAGCAGGTACTGCTACCTAGAATTCACGCTGCTGCCTAGCCAAATGTCAGATTGTACAGGTATATGGATCATCTATTGTCATTGTTGTGCCTAGATGAGGGTAATCTAGGGTAGGGCTATAAGATGAGGCTATCCCAGCCTCCCTCCAGCCCCGTTACGTGTCACCCCAACACCCGGGAAACCACCGCCATTATGTCATGATTCTGACAGCCAAATCACAGATACAAGTATAGGGTAGATCTCCTAGCATAGACAAAACAAGCAAGCATTACATTCTCCTTCACTCCACGTTTCTCGCGCATTCACTACCAAAAGTTGACAAAATGGCTGTCAGGCGGTCAGCCAGCACCGCTGCAGTGGTGCCAATTATGGCCATTGGGCCCAGCCATTGCAGCGAGGTTGGTGACCCGGGCCCTGGGATTGAGCGTGGGTGGCGTCCCACAGCCCAATCAGCTTGGTAGTCTCTTGAGGCTACCTGACTAGCTTCTCATTACCCAAGCAGACGAAATCGCTGAATAACGCCCGCTAATAACGCTGTACAGCTCCGGCGTGGCGTCCACTTCAGCTTTGGCCATCACTATGTACGTACAACCCCTTCCCACATCCGATGGCAAGCCTAAACCTTCCAGACGCCCGCACTAGCTGCTTTCGATATCGAAGCGGATGATGATTCCCGTTTTCCGGAGTTACTGTTGGCTGCAGCAACCGTTGATGTGGCTTGCCGCTGCTGCACGCTTGCCCATCGGACGTGGAAATGGGGTGTATACAAGTATCGTGCGAAGAAACGCGTTGTGGCGTCGAATTGGCGTTGCAGATGCTGCCGGGGATGCCAGGACCCAGATACACGAATCCGGCGGTCCTTCCCCGGATTTTCGACGTCTCAATGTCTCTTGCTTCCTCCCTCTGTCATGCTGCTATCCTCGCCGCTCTCGTCTTGGTGGCGGCGGAGTCAGTAAACGGGATGGCCCACACCGCAGCCGGCAGGCTCCACACCCTCCGCCCGTCCGCTTCGGAAGCCAAGCAGTTGTCCGGCCGAAGCTCAGATCCAGCCGACTCGGCCTTTCAGAACTCGCTCCATCTCAGCGCAGCACTCGCTGGAATGATTGTCCTGATCGTTCTGGAGTACAGCGTCCATGCTGTCGGCTATGTGCTGAGTCGCTCATGGTGGCGCGCCACGGATTCCGTTCTGTGGATTTTAATGGGGCTCATCAGCGCTACCTGGACCACTTTTATCTTCCTGTCGGCCTACATTTGGGAAGGCAACAGCGACAGTCCTTGCAGGAAAGACCCAAGTGGACCGTTTTGTGCTACGAGGCTTGCATTCGCCCCGTGGATCCTCAACGGCGTCTTCTTGTGGTGGTGTGTGCGGCTTACGCTGCATAGGATTCACCGACTCATATGTACGTATTCTTCTGCAATGTTACAAAATTACTCCCGAATCCGTCATTTCCAGAGGCCATCTTGCTGATTAGCGAAATTATATCCAGGTAGTAGAGCGTCAGAGAAGCGCGGCGCAAAGCGCTTCGCAAAGCGCTTCAAGGACTGGGATAAATGGCCCGTCGATCGCAAGATTCTAGACCGTTTAATGACATTCCTGTAATTCCTGGTCTGGGCGCTCGTCGCCTCAGCGGTCATCTGGACCGCTGTCGGGGCCTTCAGGACACAGCTTTTTACCCTCGGCATGCTCCTGTCTGCCAGCGCTGTCATCCTCCTTGGTTGTTTCATAGTTCCCATCAGTCACCTGGACCGCAAACATTGTTATGCAATGGACGATATCAGAATACCGTTGCATAGTCCAGCCGGGCAGGGTATAATCTACATTTTGCCATCAGGAAAATATGGCTTTGATGCGACCTACAGTCAGACGCTTGACTCGGAGCAGAAAGTCTTGGGCGCCAACCTCAAATTTTTCGACCCACACCATTTGGATGAGGATTGGACGCTGAGGAAATGCAAAGTGGCGGCGCAAGACTTTATAGAGTCTCAAATCAAGAAGATTGTGGTCGACAGCGAGATCAAAGACCTGGCATCCTGGCTACATTGGCACAGACGAGATTCGGAATTGAATAAGCTCGAGGGAAAACCAGATGACAAGGTCTGGCGCAAGATGGTCACGCGGCCACCTTTGCGGGACAGGAGATGTGAGAGGCGTGAAGGCTACAAGACCTTGATTGGTCGAGACCTAGTCTTGGCTTTGCTTCTCTGGGAATATCTGGTCTTCGAGCGTCGGTGGCAACTCCAAGTCGACGGCGAACCAATGCCGACAGTGCCCATGGTCTGGAGGTTAAGAGACTCGAAACACAGTGGTGCGGTCTTTGTTGATAATGGCGCCGTTATCCAGTATGAGAACTCGCCAAAGCCAGAAACAACAATGGGAAGTTCTGAAGGATTTGAGGGATTTCTTGCAGCCGTCCGCGAAGTGTACCGACTCGTCTGCGTTTTCGGCGAGAAGGGCGACGAAGATATCGATGTACTGAAAGACAGACATATCGACGTACCAAAAGACGGGCATACGGGGGACCCTGAAAAGGTATGCCCCGTGATTCAGGAATCAGTATCGCAAAACGAAGATACAGATGAGACGAAAATGGCCTATGTCCGGAAAGAGATGGAACGGCTGCTCAAGAGTCCAACATTAGGCGAACCTCCCAAAACTTCCGTCGTCAAATCCTTGAATAAAGAATCTAATGGGAATTCGGATGAGAAATCAAAAGCCCAATTCTCCTCTTTTAAAGATTATGCGGGAAAGCTCTGGGCCGAGTGCTGGGCCGAGTGCCCGAGCACATTCGGAGCCCTGGACCTCTGGACGACGGTCTGGTACATTGACGTCGGGAACATCGGATTTCACACCACGCCCTTAGTTCCCCATGGTAGTACGGGCGGTTGGGTGGACAACGGGCCCGACTACGCCACCACCTGGAGGACACCTTGGAGGGGTTTATGGCACGCCACCGTTCGCTGTCAGGTGGTGGTCTTGCTGCCAACACTGATCGGCAGCTTTTCTGGTCTTCTTGCTAGTGTGTGATGCCCAAACCTTGCGGGTCAGGCGGAACGGATGTGCGATGGAAGAAGCCGGAGACCCGGAGTCGAACCTGAGCCCCTCGTTGCAAAGGATGACAAGAGTGAGGGTCAGCGCTGCTGGGCTGGAATTTCGAACCACCCTCCGATGAGCCGCGGCAATTTCTTATGAGACAGAATGGAACAATCTACGCCATTTTGGGGGGGATCTCCCTCCTCCCGGCAGACCACCACCTCTGTTCCTAAATTAGACAGGACAAGAAGAGGTTCCAGAACAAGACCAAGGGCAGAGATGCTGAAGAATGTACCCCAAAACAGGGACCAATGAGATAATCATGTTACGAGGTATATGGCAGAATAATATAGACTCTTCCTCCTTGAATATCTTTCTGAAACGGGTTCAGTTCGATTTTACAGCTAGATCTTCAGCCATGTTGACAATCCGCACGTCAGACGCAGACCAATCTATTCGACACTGTTGTCGTTCATGTCTGACGCTTCTGTGTTTGGGTGGTAGGCTACTTCAATGACTCGAGGTTCCGGCCAGGACTGTCTTATATCCTCAAACGTATCTCCGGCGGCAGGCGGGGAAATAGCGGGAAGTAGCGTTTGGGACTGTGTCGGTGCCTGGCTATGTCACTTGTGGCGTTCTTTCTGGTCTGGTAGAAGGGCTTCGCTTTCTCCTTGGCTATCTTGCATACCGCCAGTTCCTCCCCCACTGGGGTCTAGATGCCTCTGAATCTGTTATTTCGCAATTTTGCTTTGCGCACTGCCTCATAGATGACCCAGATGTATTCCTGGCCTGATTGCTGCAGTGGGCGACTGATTGCCAGTGGCACCGATTGACTGTTCGTTAGGATCGTGACCTGGGTGTTTCCCATGCTGTCTGATAGATGGCTGAAGCAGCGTCGATACTGCCGCGAATTCCACTACCAATTGCGTATTTGCTTCGTACTGCCTCCAGCCAACTGGCTAGCCGATCTTCGGAGCCGTTCCGTACATTAGATCGTAAGCCACTCGACAGCTCTAGATGCCCTCAGCTGGCGGCGAGCACTATAACGGAAGCATGCAGACAGGAATTTTTGGACTGTAGTGGCGATCATCTTGTAGATATGGACGTCCTGGCTTGCTGTCAGTCCCTCGGAAGCAGCGTCTCGGCGGTAATGGTACCGTCTTACCTTCCACCGTCAACCCCTCAAACACTAGCCTATCTATCCGTCCGTCCTCCCGTGTCACCTCCGCCTTGTCGTTGTGAAGGAAAGCTCCAATACGCGCTCTTGAAAAGTAATAGGCCAGAAGCAAGAACATGATCTAGATTCTCATGACTTCGTGGATCTGCTCGGCTTTCTGGGGGGGCTCCTGTTGAAAGTGTAGCCCCATGGAGAGAACTGTCCCTGGTATGAAGCAGTACAGAAGTGAGGGTGTCCATTTTGAGACTCAGCGCCCGTGATCAAAAGCGGATTTTGGCTCGCAAGGTCAGGAATAGAAAAAGATTTGGGTGGGGGCCGCCCAGAACTCGGGGCCGTTGCCAGTCCCGTTCCAGCTGGTGAGCGTCACCGCCCTGAGCTCGCGCAAGCCCGGTGAGGGTCGGGTGAGCCTGAGTGAGCTGCTGATTGGTCCTCACCTGCGACGCACCCAGCACGCCTAGAGCGCAGGAGTAACGCTGCTGCCTAGCAATTTATGTTTGGGCTCCTCATGAGCTGTTACTTACATGCCAACTGGAAATACTGGCCTGAGCCACGGCTCCTCAGATGAGTGTAGAAGTTTGAGGTGTCTGCTCAAGACGTATAGCTTTGCTAGCTTCACTAGAGGAGGTTTCCAAGAGCCACGCGCCCCAGAATAACGTTATTTTTTTGTGGGTATTCCACGATCGCCTGCTGCTATTCTTGTTGCGCTCTTGCCCAGGAACAGGAGCCATCTTTGCTTCGAATACAAGGGACTCAAGGACAAGCCAGCAGTATCAGGCTCCAACTGGCATGGCCCTACCCATAGAATAAAGATGGACAGCCGTGAGGGAGCCAAGGAAAAATAGTTCTTTGCCAATGGCAGTAGTTGTGCAGCAATTGGACACGCAGTGGTGGATGATTGATGCTCACGCCTTTTCGAATCACCTCTCTGTAGTCACTGGTCAACGGTCCCTTAAGCCCAAGGACGTTGAAGCGAACATGCTTGGTGGATAAGATTTGTGCCTTCCGCTTTCAATTCCTATCTGCTCAATCTTACCCTGCCCGATATATTCCTACGTCTACGATATTCCTGTATGCTTGCTAGCAGGTTCTTAGCTGAACCTTTTTGCACAACTTGCTTGATGACGAAGTTCATCAAAGCTGGCTCGGCGTTTCGCGGTTGGCGTAGGCGTGAGGTTACTAACTAACTAGGGAGGGAGGGAACAAATTCGGACGGAGTTGCGCGTACCCTGGTTACAGGTCAGTCAAGAGAAAGTGTGAATTTTGAAATGGTTATCGCTAACCAGTACCAGTCCTACGTTGCCTTCTTTCCTTTCCAACACAAGTAAATGTCACCTTTTCGCATATAGATCTTGAGATTGATGTGGCTGATCAGAAATGGGAGGTCATGCATACTGGTCTGACGTGTTCATGTCGGGCGCACACCAAAGCCGCAACCCCGCCTCAAAGGGTTAGCTTGGAGCCCGGCAGTGGCCTTTGCTAGTCAGTCGAGACATCTACTACACTGCTCACAACCACAAGAACAAGAGCTGGCAGCCTTATGCGGCGCGGACTGCAACTGCGTGTGCTAGGTAGGTTCTATCGGTTATACCATCGGCAGAAGTAGTAAAGACGGATACTATGCGATTCAACATGGGCAAAGCAGGTGGACATGTACGGAGCACGTTCGAAAACAAAGGACCCGTTGCGAATCAAGTCGGGCAACAGACTATTCGTGGAGATATGATCATCAATCAGTCAGTTTTCCAATGTACTGTACAAGATACCCTTCCTAACGCAAAAACATAGGCTATTAGATGAAAATCCATTTGATTTACTGCCTTTCGTTACTCAGGCGACCTTCGATGCTTCCGAAAAAGAAGACGATCCTCTTTGCCTACCTGGTACTCGAGTCGACCTACTCCAGCAGATAAGGGCATGGGCTGACGGAAATGACGAGGGGTACATCTTTTGGCTGAGCGGCTGGGCAGGCACCGGAAAGTCTACTATAGCTCGCACAGTTGCTCACGAATGCTATGATAAAGGATGTCTAGGAGCGAGTTTCTTCTTCTCCAGAGGTAAAGAAGACGTCAGTCATGCTGGGAAGCTTTTCACAACCATTGCCTTACAGCTGGCTGCGAACTTTCCAGTCCTTGGGGATTTGATCCACAAGGCGGCATCGGCTAACCATAATATCGCTAGCAAGACCCAGAAGGAGCAGTGGAGACTGCTTATACGCGAACCTTTGTCCAAGCTTGAAGCTGGCTCTCTTCAGCTACCCCTGGTTCTTGTTATCGATGCCCTCGACGAGTGCGAGGACGATAACGACATTAGGCGAATTCTTGACCTCTTTTTCGAGGCTAAGGCGCTCGAAACTGTTCGATTGCGAATATTCGTAACTAGCCGGCCGCAAACTCCTATTCGACTTAAGTTCCATAAATTCCCTGGAATTTTTCACCAGGACCTTATCCTTCATGAGATACCCCAAAAGACTAAAGACCGAGATATCCTAGTCTTCTTCGAGCACAGATTTGGGGCGATTCGGAACGAATCTGATGATCTCTCGGATGATTGGCCCGGTAGAGAGTGTATTGATAAACTCGTTTCAACTGCTCACGGGTTATTCATCTACGCTGCAACCGTATGTCGTTTTATCGAGAACGGTATCTATGACTTCCCCGCAGATGACCTACTTCGCCTTGTTCTTCCAGAGGAGAGTACAGCCAATACCTCACGACAGAGATCTGGAAACATCGCTACTTATGAGTCCCCCACACAGGTGCTTGATATGATGTACACTCACGCCCTAGAGCATTCACTCAGGAATGCTCGTCACGAAAAGGATAAGGAGCAGCTTGCCGGGATATGTCGACAGGTACTTAGTGCGGTCGTTATTCTCTTCGATCCTCTTTCTCCTATCGCCCTTGCTAAGATCCTAGACATAGACGACGGGATAGTTAGAAAAAGACTAAATAGTCTTCGCTCCATTCTAGATGTTCCCGATAAGCAGGAATGCTCTATCCGCCTCCTTCACCCGTCATTCCGAGACTTCCTTCTCGACGACAAGAGATGCCGTACACAACAGTTCTGGGTAGAGGAGAAGAAGGCTCATAGTGCCATAGTCGATTGCTGCGTGCGGCTTATGTCCGACCAGCTCAGGCGAGATATCTGCGGGCTAAACGCTGCGGGCGCTCTTGCTAGGGATGTTCAAGGAGACGTAATAAACCACTGCCTTCCAGCAGAGCTTCAATACGCCTGCTTATACTGGGTCCGGCATCTTCAGAAGAGTGAGGCTGCACTTTCCGACAATGGCTTCGTGTACGCATTTTTATGCCAGCACTTACTACATTGGCTTGAGGCCATGAGTCTGATTAGAAAGACTTCTGAGGTAGTTCGTGCAATTACTTCCTTAGAGTCTATAGCGAAAGTAAGTACAGTCTTGCCTCCTTAGGGAATCTAGAATTAAACGAGTAATCCAGGTTCACCAAAGTCCCTGCTTGCATGCGCTGATTCATGACGCAAAACGATTTGTTCTCTATAACCGATCAATTATTGAAGAAGCACCTCTTCAGACCTATTGGTCTGCTCTTTTCTTCGCACCTCAGCGGAGCTTAGTTCGTATGCACTTTAAGAGCGAAATGCCCTCTGAGATCAAGATACTAGGAGAAGTACAACATCAGTGGAGCTCACTGCTACAGACGCTCGAAGGCCACACGGGCGAGGTCCACGCTGTAGCCTTCTCGCCGGACGGCATGACGGTGGCGTCAGCATCGGACGACGCCACGGTACGGCTGTGGGACGCAGTGACGGGCGCGGCTCTGCAGACGCTCAAAGGCCACACGGGCGGGATCCGCGCTGTAGCCTTCTCGCCGGACGGCAAGACGGTGACATCAACATCGTCAATGTTGGGGGACGCGACGGTACGGCTCTGGGACGCAGGGACGGGCGCGGCTCTGCAGACGCTCACAGTCCACACGGGCTGGGTCAGCGCTGTAGCCTTCTCGCCGGACGGCAAGACAGTAGCGTTAGCGTCGTCGGCGCCGCACGACGCGACGGTACGGCTCTGGGACGCTGGGACGGGCGCGGCTCTGCAGACGCTCACAAGCCAGATCGGGGTCAGCGTTGTAATCTTCTCGCCGGACGGCAAGACGGTGGCGTCAGCGTCGTACGATGTACGGCTCTGGGACGCTGGGACGGGCGCCGCCCTGCAGACGCTCAATGGCCACACTGGCCGGGTCAGCGCTGTAGCCTTCTCGCCGGACGGCAAGACGGTGGCGTCAGCGTCGGCAGCGTCGTACGACGCGATAGTGCGGCTCTGGGACGCTGGGACGGGCGCCGATCTGCGGACGCTCAAAGGCCACACGGACAGGGTTAGCGCTGTAGCCTTCTCGCCGGACGGCAAGATGGTGGCGTCAGCGTCGGACGACGCGACGGTGCGGCTCTGGGACGCTGGGACGGGCGCGGCTCTGCAGACGCTCGCAGGCCACAGGCGCGGGGTCAACGCTGTAGCCTTCTCGCCGGACGGCATGACGGTGGCGTCAGCGTCGGACGACGCGACGGTACGGCTCTGGGACGCAGGGACGGGCGCGGCTCTGCAGACGCCGAAAGGCCACACGGGCTGGGTCCGCGCTGTAGCCTTCTCACCGGACGGCAAGACGGCGGCGTCAGCGTCGGACGACGCGTCGGCGCGGCTCTGGGACGCAGGGACGGGCGCGGCTCTGCAGACGCTCACAGGCCACACGGGCTGGGTCAACGTTGTAGCCTTCTCGCCGGACGGCAAGACAGTAGCGTCAGCGTCGTCGGTGTCGTACGACGCGACGGTACGGCTCTGGG
>Ga0335072_10001357_pt1 | contig 39986 bp, 34 predicted proteins | sample Lox_Sample_21_FD_206725 | JGI IMG/M metagenome (GOLD analysis project Ga0335072, IMG submission 206725) | Soil microbial communities from Loxahatchee National Wildlife Refuge, Florida, United States - Lox_Sample_2.1 | ecosystem: Environmental > Terrestrial > Soil > Wetlands | place: USA... | reverse complement strand
AAGTTCAGCAACTGCTGCAGCCGCTGCCCCTGGCGCGCGTCCTCCACGATCCCACCCTCTTCAATGCGCAGGCGCTCGAGTTCTGCCTCAAGGTTCTTGTTCTGCTGCCGGACATGAATGAGGTCGAGGTAGTTGTCCCAGACGCCGAGTATGCTCGATCCCAGCCAGTGCACCAGCCGCTCTGGCGGCGACACCAGGCTGATGGCCCAGTAGCGGATCAGGCGCACGCCACCCGCATCCGGCTGCGCATGCTCCTTGGGCAGCGGCCGCCGCACCTGAATGGCGACCCCGATCACCTGCGCCAAAAGCACCGCGATCAGGACCAGGGCGTTCTTATAACGGCTGAAGAAGGATTCCATGGTGATGATGCCTGGTGCTCAGGCGCGATTTACGGCCTGTATACGCACAACTAGTCAATCTTGATCTTACGCAGCAAACGGAAGTCGCTGAGCATTTTTCCCGTGCCCAGAACCACGCTGGCTAACGGATCGTCGGCGATCGAAACCGGCAGGCCAGTCTCCTCGCGAATACGCTTGTCTAAATTCTTAATAAGCGCGCCGCCGCCGGTCAATACGATGCCACGGTCGCTGATATCGGCCGAAAGTTCAGGCGGCGTCCGCTCCAGCGCCACGCGGATGGCATTCATAATGGTTGAGATGCACTCGCCCAGCGACTCGCGGATCTCGCTGTCGTCGATGGTGATCGTCTTCGGCACGCCTTCGATCAGGTTGCGCCCCTTGATCTCCATCGTCAACGGCTTTTCCAGAGGATAGGCAGAGCCAATCTCCTGCTTGATCTGCTCCGCCGTGCGCTCGCCGATCAAAAGATTGTATTTGCGCTTGAGGTAGTTCATCACTGCCTCATCCATCTGGTTACCGGCCATGCGCACCGACCGCGAATAGACGATGCCAGCCAGCGAAATCACGGCAATATCCGTTGTCCCGCCGCCGATATCGACAACCATATTGCCGGAAGGCTCGGTAATCGGCAGACCGGCGCCAATCGCGGCCACCATCGCCTGCTCGACGAGAAACACCTCGCTCGCCTTCGCGCGATACGCCGAATCTTCAACGGCGCGCTTTTCCACCTGCGTAATCTCAGACGGCACGCCGATCACAATGCGCGGATGCACCAGCATCTTGCGGTTATGCGCCTTCTGGATGAAGTAATTCAGCATCTTTTCCGTGATCTTGAAGTCGGCAATGACGCCGTCCTTCATCGGCTTGATGGCAACGATGTTGCCGGGTGTGCGGCCCAGCATTTCCTTGGCCTCCTTGCCTACGGCCTCGACCTCGCCCGTATTCTTATTGATGGCGACAATCGAGGGCTCATTTACCACTATGCCCTTGCCCCGGGCATAGACGAGCGTGTTGGCAGTGCCTAAATCAATGGCCAGGTCACTGGAAAACATACTGAACAGCGAGCGCAGACCGTGCGACCGCGAAGAGCGCGAAGAGAAACCGTTCGATGACATGAAGAAATGCTTTAAAAGGGACTCAACTTCATTGTAAGGCCATCAAGCATTTACTGCACCGCAGCGGCGCGTGGAATTCTTAGAAAATCCCCACAGAACGTAATCTTTGGAAGGCACGGCTTCAGCCGTGCCATAAGACGCAGGTGGAAGATGCGGCTTCAGCCGCTGAGGGAATGTTTGTTGATCACGCCCGATGAAGCCCCGCACCATCCTGTATCCTTGAATGTTTGGCTTTATTCCGCACTCACGAAAGCAGATTCCATGTCCCACAAGCTCTACAAAAACCTCATCGGCGGCGAATGGGTTGCCGCAAAGACCGGCAAGACATTCCTGAACATCAATCCCGCTGACAACAACGACGTCATCGGTGAATTCCAATCTTCAGGCGCAGACGACGTAGACGCAGCCGTGAAAGCTGCCGAAGCAGGTTACAAAATGTGGCGTCTCGTCCCCGCTCCGAAGCGCGCCGAGATCCTCTACCGCACCGGCCAACTCCTCGAACAGCGCAAAGAACAATACGCGCAGGAGATGACCCGCGAAATGGGCAAAGTGATCGCCGAGACGCGCGGCGACGTGCAGGAAGCCATCGACACCGCCTACTACATGGCTGGCGAAGGCCGCCGCCTCTTCGGCCAGACCACCCCCTCCGAGTTGCAGAACAAGTTCGCCATGTCAGTGCGCATGCCCGTCGGCGTCTGCGGCATGATCGCGCCCTGGAATTTCCCCATGGCCATTCCATCGTGGAAGCTCTTTCCCGCGCTCGTCTGCGGCAACACCTGCGTGATCAAGCCGGCTGAAGATACACCACTTTCCACCTTTAACCTCGTCCAGACATTGATCGACGCAGGCCTGCCCAAAGGCGTCGTCAACATCGTCACCGGATACGGCCCCGACGCCGGAGCGCCCATCGTCTCGCATCCCGGCGTGCGCGCCGTATCGTTCACCGGCTCGTCTGAGGTAGGCCGCATCGTCGGCCAGACCGCAGCCGCCAACTTCAAGCCCTGCTCGCTCGAAATGGGCGGCAAGAACGCCATGATCGTCCTCGATGACGCCAACCTCGACCTCGCCCTCGACGGCGCACTCTGGGGAGCCTTCGGCACCGCGGGTCAGCGCTGCACGGCGACCAGCCGCATCATTCTGCACAAGAAGATCGCCGCCGAGTTCACGGAAAAGCTCGTAGCCCGCGCCAAATCCATCAAAGTAGGCAATGGCCTCGACGAATCCATCGAGATGGGCCCGCAGATCAACGAGCAGCAGATCGAAACCTCCACCAAATACTGCAAAATCGCGCAGGAAGAAGGCGCAAAGCTGCTCTGCGGCGGCAAGCGTCTCACCGAAGGCCCTTACGCCAACGGGACTTTCTTCGCGTCGACGATCTTCGCCGGCGTGAAGCCAACCATGCGCATCGCGCAGGAAGAAGTCTTTGGCCCGGTCGTCAGCCTGATCGAATGCGGCAGCTTCGACGAGGCGCTGGAAATCGCCAACGGCATCCAGTACGGCCTTTCGACCGCGCTCTACTCGCGCGACGTGAACCACGCCTACCGCGCCATGCGCGACCTCGAAGCCGGCATCACCTACATCAACGCGCCCACCATCGGCGCCGAAGTCCATCTGCCCTTCGGCGGCGTCAAGCAAACCGGCAACGGCCACCGCGAAGGCGGCACCGGCGCGCTGGATTTCTACACAACCTGGAAATCGGTCTACGTAGACTATTCCGACAAACTGCAACGCGCACAGATTGACTAGAGAAGGGCGCACACGAAGTGCGCCTTCGCTATTACTTCGCAGGAACTGGCTCCTTAACGCGCACAGCCTTGCCCAGCACCCGCTTCTCTACCCATCCCCGCACCTTGTCCGTCCTGAACTCCGTCAAACTGGCAACCGCATACGCATATCCGATCGCGAGCAGCAGCGCAGCCAGCCCGTAGAGAAGATGCCGCGCATCAGGCTGCCACCTTGCCTCGCCGGCAATCAGAGCCGTGAGTAAAACAAGAAACGGCACATGCACCAGGTAAAGCGTGTAGGAAAACCGCGCTCCGACGCGCGCCAGATGCACACCGGCATTCTGGCGAGCCGCGCTCTTCGCCCCAAGCAGCAGCCAGAGAAAGACAAACGTAGCCGCTCCCAGAATGTAGTCCGACGCGACTCCCTGCACCAGACGCGTCTTCGCCAGGAAAAACAGCAGCGGAAAATAGAGCACCGCGGCCACGGCCCGCACAAACGACCCGCTGCGCGGAGCAGGAATCACCGCCAGCAGCGTCCCCAGCAGCCACAGCGGAAACAGCAGCAGGATGCTTCGTCCCACGAACCACGCGCACACAAAGAACACCAGAGCATTCACAAACCGCCAAGGCAAGCGCGTCCCCGGACGCAGCGCCAGAAAGGCGCAGGGAAACAGCACGTAATACCAGAACTCATTCGCCAAGCTCCACATCGGCCCGTTGCTGCCGAACGTCGGAACCAGAATCGTCTGCAGAAAAAATAAGTTTCCAAAAAATATTGGCGCATGCAGCGCGCTCGCAACATCCCCCAGCATGTGCGTGCCCGTCTGCCCCGCGTACAACGCTGGAGCAAGATGCAGACGAAGCCCAAGAGAATCGAGCAGCGCGCCCAGCACGAGCGCCGGAACCAGCACAATCCAAAGCCGCACGATGCGATGCGTGAGGTAGAGTTTCCAGCTCCACTCGCCGCGTTGCGTCATGCGAAAGATACTGCCGCTGATCAGGTAGCCGCTCAGCACAAAGAAGATCACCACCGCCTGGTGTCCGGCATCGGTCATGACATAGGGGACAGCGAATAACGAGCGATGCGCCGCAATCTCTCCATAGTTCACATAAAGCAGGTTGCGCCAGTGCTCCAGACACACAAGCAGCGCCGCAACAGCCCGCACTAGATCAAGCAGGACCGAGGCGCTCGTGCCGGTGAACGGTATGCGGGGAGGCGAGTTCATCAGGCTACTTCTACTTTACAAACATCTTCGCCGTTTGACCCGTCTCCGCGCGCCAACGCTTACTCCAGGCCACAGAGCGGTCGCCGTAGGGTATTCTTGTTTGTTTGGAAGATGGAAAGACCGGCTTGATTGAAGACATAGATCAACCGCTGAGGGGATGCGAATGATTATCGGAGTACCGAAAGAAGTCAAAGACCTCGAGACCCGCGTCGGCATCACCCCCGCGGGCGTAAAGGCACTCACTGAAGCCGGACATACCGTGCTGGTCGAAACCCACGCCGGCGAGCTCTCCGCCTTCACCGACGACGAATACCAGTCCGCTGGCGCTGAGATTGTCGGTTCGGCGCACAACGTCTGGGGCAACGCCGACATGATCGTGAAAGTGAAAGAGCCGATCGAAAAAGAGTACGTCTTCTTCCATGAAGGACTCGTGCTTTTCACCTATCTGCATCTCGCGCCCGTCCCCGATCTCACCGAACAGCTCCTCACCAAAAAAGTCACCGGCATCGCCTACGAAACCATTCGCGACAAAGCCGGAACACTGCCGCTGCTCACGCCCATGTCCGAAGTAGCCGGCCGCATGTCCGTGCAGGTCGGCGCATCGTATCTCGAAAAAGAAAAAGGTGGGCGCGGTCTTCTGCTCGGCGGCGTACCCGGCGTGCCTCCGGCAAACGTCTGCATCATCGGCGGCGGCATCGTCGGCACCAATGCGGCAAAGATCGCAGTAGGCATGGGCGCAAAGGTCACCATCGTCGACCTCAACCTCAACCGCCTGCGCGAACTCGACGACATCTTCAACGGCAAGCTCTTCACTCTGGCATCGAATTCCTACAACGTCGCGCGCACCGTGCAGGAAGCCGACCTGGTCATCGGCGGCGTGCTCATTCCCGGCGCAGCCGCGCCCAAGATCGTCACCAAAGAGATGGTCGCGAAGATGAAGAAAGGCGCCGTCATCGTCGACGTGGCCATCGACCAGGGCGGCTGCATCGAGACGGCGAGGCCCACCACGCACAGCAACCCATCCTACGAAGTCAATGGGGTCGTGCACTACTGCGTCACCAACATGCCCGCCGCCGTACCCAACACATCCACGCTGGCGCTGACGAATGCAACCTTCCCTTACATCCTGCGCCTCGCCCAGCGCGGCGCGAAGACCGCGATCCTCGAAGACGACGGCATCCGCGACGGCGTCAATACCTACGATGGCATCCTCACGTGCGAGCCCGTGGCCAAGTCGCAGAAGAAAGATTGGAAGCCAGTGCGCGAGCTGCTCGCCTGACTTCAAAACGCAAAATAAAAAGGGTGGCGTTGAGTCACCCCTTTTGCAGCGCTTAAAAAAATTAGCGGCGCAGCGGCACCGATTGCTCCAGGCGGAAGGTCAGCAAGGTCTCCGCCGGAATCTCAATCTCCTTATTCCCGGTAAAAGCCGTGCCGGCTGTTCCTGCGCCCGCACCCAGAAGGCCGCCCACCAGCGCGCCTTTACCGCCCCCGGCAATCCCGCCAATGATTGCCCCCAGCCCGGCTCCGCCGCCAACGAATCCTGCCGTGCGCTTGCCTTTACCCTTCTCGACACGCTCCACTGTGCTGGTCGCAATCTGGTAGGTGCCGCCTTTAGCGCGAATGGTGTCCAGCCGAATCGCAAGTTCCGCCTGTCCCTTAAAGCGTCCCAGCGATTTCGCGTCAATCACTGTGCCGGAAGCAGGCGCGCCCGCGCGCACCACCGTCCGTCCATCCACCACAATTGGATCAGCCACCGTAGCCGTAAAGGTCTGCCCCGGCTGGCTGATCTTCGATCCCAACGTCTCCCCCAGCGACACGCGAATGTGCGTGCCCGCAGGGATGACCAATGGCGCCGGCGGAGGAGCTGGCGCGGGATTAGTAGCCGCTGCCGGCGCGGGTGTAGCTGCGGGTGCTGCCGCCTCCTGCTGCGGCGCAGGAGCCGGAGTCGTTGCGGCAGCCGAAGAAGCCGGAGCAGCCGCCGGCGGTGCCGGGGTCGACTGCGCGCTTTGGTCCGCCGCAGGCTGCGTCTGCGGAGCCGGGTTAGCCGTGGAATCTGTCTTCTTATTGCAGCCGCCGGCGAGCAGCATGGTAGCGCATGCAGTCGCGAGCACAACCGGACTGATTCTGAATTTCTTCATAGCAATCCCCTTGGATGCCGTGTAAAACATTCTGGTTGCGCAACCCTTCGCCGGCTTCTTCCGTATTCCTAAAGAGATAGAAGCTAAGCGCCTATAATGCTTGAGTGCCAACCATGAAGCATAAGCGGGCCACGATCGCCGCTCTGGGTGCCATTCTACTCGTGCTATGGATAGCGCTGGCCTCGCTCAACGCATTTAAGCTGAACTTCCTTTATCCTCATACCGTTGCCGCCATCTTTCTTTTCACCACGCTTACCGTGGTCGTCTTTTTGCTCTTCCTGCTGTTGCTGGTCCTGCTGTCGCGCAACATCCTCAAAATTTATGCTGACCGCCGCAGCCGTCTGCTCGGTTCGCGTCTGCGCTCGCGCCTGCTCGTCGGCGCGCTGCTGCTCTCCTTCGCGCCCGCGCTCTTCATGTTCTTGTTCAGCTTCGGCCTGATGAACCGCTCCATCGACCGCTGGTTCTCGCAGCCTGTTTCAGAACTGCGCGAAGATTCGACCCGCATTGCTCTTGAGCTCTCTCATTACGTCACCCAGAACGCGCGCGCGGAAGCGGAATCGCTGGCCGGCTCCGAAGCCATCTCGCTCAATTATCAAGCGGGAAATACAAATGCCCTGCTCGACGAAATCCGCACCCACCGCATCACCCTGCAGGGCGGCTTCGCCATCATTTATAGAGACGAGACAGCCATGGCGCAGTATGGTCTGCCGTCGTCGTCGGGCCCGGCAAAAGTCAGGGCATGGATGGACAACTCTGCGGTGCAAATGCAGAATGGTCAGCCGCTGACATCCGTCATCCGGAAAGCGGCGCAACGCACTGACGAGCCCGTAGTCACCATCGGCGACACCGACTACGCGCTCGGCATGGCCACAACATCGGGCGGCGGCATCATCGTCGTCGGCCTTCCGCTGCCTTCCGGTTTGAGCACCACCGTGGGTGAAATCCGCGCCGGCACGGAGCAATACTGGGCCGTCTATCGCGAGCGCCGCAGCATCCGCAGCACCTATCTGCTGTTGCTGCTGCTGCTCACAGCGCTCACCTTTTTCGCCAGCAGCTGGCTGGCCTGGTTCTTTTCGAAACAAATCACGCGCCCGCTCGAAAACCTGGCCGACGCCATGGACGAGATTGCTGCCGGACATTACCAGCAACGTGTAACCATCTCTGCTACAGAAGAGCTGGGCGAGCTTCTGCAGGCCTTCAATCACATGGCTGCCGATCTGGAGCAGAGCCGCATGATCGCCGAGCAGTCCACCGCGCAGCTCTTCGAAGCAAATGCCACGCTCGAAGAGCGCCGCCGCGAACTCGAAACCATCCTCGAAACCATCCCTGGCGGCGTGGTCACGCTCGACTCGGCGCTCAGAATCACCCAGGCCAACCAGGCCTTCGCCGATCTTCTGCCTCCCGGCGCGCCGCAATCTCTCCTGGGAATATCTCTCACCAGCATCGTTCCCGAAGACATCGCCAATGAGCTCACTCTGCTCGCGCGCCGCGCGCAGCGCATGGGCGTCGCCGCAACCGAGCTGGAGATGCGCAATCCCAAAGGCAAGCTGAACCTCGCCGCCACCATGGCCATGCTGCAACTCGGCCAGAACCGCCGCGGCTCCATCCTCGTGCTCGAAGACGTGACGGAATTCCTGCAGGCGCAGCGGCAGCTTGCGTGGAAGGAAGTCGCGCAGCGCGTGGCCCACGAGATCAAGAACCCGCTCACGCCCATCGCTCTCTCTGCGGAACGCATCAAGCGGCATATCGACCGCAATGCGCCGGAATCGCCCAACGTCATCCGCTCCTGCAGCGACGTCATCCTCGGCTCAGTCGAAACGCTGCGCACGCTGGTCGATCAATTCGCCGCGCTGGCGCAGTTTCCCACTGCGCACCCGAAACCCGCGGACCTCAACTTCATCGTAGAGAATGCCCTGCGCCTTTTTGAAGACCGCCTCGGCGACATACGCGTCGACGTGCATCTCACACCACAGCTTCCACGCGTCATGGCGGATGCCGAAGCGCTCAAGCGCGCCCTCGCAAATCTTATCGACAATGCGGCCGAAGCCATGCAGGAGAGCCGTCTGCGTGTCCTGACCGTCGAAACTGCGCTTACCGATCACCACGAAATGGCCCAGGTCACCATCACCGACACGGGTCACGGTCTCGCCGACGACACGCGCGAACAGCTCTTCCTGCCGTATTTCTCCACCAAGCAGCGCGGCACCGGACTCGGCCTCGTCATCGCCGCCAAGATCATTCAGGATCATCAGGGAGCGATCCGCGCCGAGCAGAACTACCCGGTTGGAGCGCGGTTTATCATCGAGCTCCCACTTGCCGCCCACACAAATAGCAACCTCAACGGCGCCACCGACTCCGCGCAACCCATCTCCGTTCCGACCTCATTCGACAAGGCCTCGCGATGAACCACATCCTGGTCGTGGACGACGAAGCGGGCATTCGCAAGCTTCTCGAAGAAATTTTCCGTGAAGAAGAGTACGCCGTGGCCAGCACCGGAACGGCGGGCGAAGCGCTCGTCCTGCTGCGCGACGTCAGCTACGACGTCATGCTGCTCGACATCTGGCTGCCCGACCGCGACGGCCTCGAAGTGCTCGGCGACATCCGCTCGCTTGAAACCGACAACAAGCCCGAAGTCATCATCATCTCCGGCCACGGCACCATCGAAACGGCGGTGCGCGCCACCAAACTCGGCGCCTTCGACTTTCTCGAAAAACCGCTCTCGCTCGAACGCACCCTCATCGTCGTCAAGAACGCGATTGAAGCCAAGCGCCTGCGCAGCGAGAACCGCGAGTTCAAGCGCCAGCTCGCTCTGCAGACCCCGATCACCGGTGAAAGCGTCGCCGCCAAGGCGCTGCGCCAGCAGATCAGGCTCATGGCGCCCACCAATGGCCGCGTTCTCATCTTCGGCGAATCCGGCAGCGGCAAAGAGCTGATCGCGCGCGCCATCCACGCCGAAAGCCAGCGCCGCGAGCGCGTCTTCGTCGAGCTGAACTGCGCCGCCATCCCCGAGGACTACATCGAAAGCGAGCTCTTCGGCTACCGCAACAGCGCCATCCCCGGCGGCCCCGCCGAAAAGCGCGGCACATTCGAGCGCGCCGACGGCGGCACTTTGTTTCTCGACGAAGTAGGCGACATGAGCCTGAAGACGCAGGCCAAGGTGCTGCGCGCGCTCGACGAGCAGCGCTTCACCCCGGTCGGCGCAATCCACGCCATGAGCGTCGACGTGCGCGTCATCGCCGCCACAAACAAGAACCTCGAAGAAGAAATCGCCAAGGGAAACTTCCGCGAAGACCTCTTCTATCGTCTTAACGTCATTCCCTTCTACGTTCCGCCGCTGCGCGACCGCAAGGAAGATATCCCGTTGCTCGCGCGCGATTTTCTGCGCGCCTACGGCCGCGAATACGGCCGCTCCCGCGTCGACATCGCCGAAGACGCCATCGACCTGCTCAAGCAATACCACTGGCCCGGCAATGTGCGTGAGCTGAAGAATTTAATCGAGCGCATCCTGATCCTCAACCCGCAAGCCCCCCGCATCGAGCGCAAACACCTGCCCATGCTGGTGCATCGCGGCACCAGCAAGCGCAGCGAAGACTTCAGCACGCTCCACCAGGCGCGCGAAGCCTACGAGCGCGACTACATCCTGAAAAAAATCGATGAGTGCCACGGCAACATCAGCCGCGCGGCAGAATCCCTCGGCCTCGAACGCAGCCACCTGTACAGAAAAATGCGAACGCTGGGCATCAGCGTCCGCGAATAGCACAACCCTTAACCAAGCATTGTCATTCTGACCCTGAGGAACGAAGGGAAAGAATCTGCTTTTTCTGCGTCGATAAGCACGAAGACGGTGCCCCATACTTCGCGCAGCGAAGTGTGGGAAAGCACGATCCCTAACCGGCCATCGTCATTCTGGCCTGAGGAATAAAAGAGAAAAGGAACGGACCGCTACTTCTCCTCGTGCTTGCCCAACTCCTGCATCTGCCTGCGCCAATCCAGCGACTCGACAAAGCCGCGCCGCTCGCGCCAGTTCTCTTCAACTATCACATGCAGTTCAAGAAACACCCGCGTCCCCAGCAGCGATTCAATCTCCTTGCGCGCATTTGTCCCAATGCTCTTCAGCTTGCTCCCGCCCTTGCCAATCAGAATCGCCTTCTGACCATCACGCTCGCAATAAATCGCGGCAGCAATACGCGTCAGCGGATTCTTCGCATTGGCCGGCGGCTCTTCAAACCGCTCAATCACCACCGCAGAGGCATACGGGACTTCTTCACCCGTCTCCTGCAGAATGCGCTCGCGAATCAGCTCGGCAACGAGAAACCGCTCCGGCTGATCGGTGTACTGATCTTTGGGAAAATAGCGCTGTCCCTCCGGCAGATACTCCACCAGCTTCGTCACCAGCCGATCTAATCCATCGCCCTTGCGCGCCGAAATCGGAAAGACTTCGGCAAACGGATGCCGCGCGCTCAATTGCGCAATCAGAGGCGCCAGTGTTTCTTTTGTTATGAGATCGATCTTGTTGATTACGAGAAACACCGGGCAATCAAGCTTCTTAATCAGCTCGAATACAAACGCATCTTCGCTTTCAGCCCGGGCCTTTTTCTGGTCGCCGCCGACTTCTTCTTTCTGTAACTCAAACTGTGGCAAATCCAGCCGCCGCGTCGCATCCACCATCAGCAGGACCACATCGCGGTTCTCCAGCGCATCGTGGACTTCCTGCATCATGCGCCGGTCCAGCCATGACCCCGGCTTATGCACACCCGGCGTATCCACAAAAACAATCTGCGCCGCCGGATGCTTCCCCTTGCGCGCCGCAACTTCCACCACGCCATGAATCCGCGTGCGCGTCGTCTGCGGTTTGCTGGTGACAATGGCAACTTTCTCGCCCACCAGCGCATTCAGCAATGTGGATTTGCCGGCATTCGGCCGGCCGAGAATGGAAACAAATCCCGATCGGAACACTACTTGCCGCCGGTCTCGGCCACCGCTGCATCCAGCATCGAATACAGTTTGCTGAAGTCCGTCACCTCGGTCGCGCCTGTCACGCCGTGGTTATCGGTCACGATCCACACCGTCGGCGTCTGGTGCACGCCGAGCCTCACGCCAAGGTCATAATCAGCCCTCACCGCCGCAGCCAGTCTGCCCTGCGGATCGATCACGAACGGCAGCGCAACCCCGTGGTCCTTGGCAAACTTCTCGGTAAAGGCGCGCAGATCGTCCGGCGTCTCAATGTTCACCTGGTTCGCAAAAACCGCGTCGCGATAATCATCGCCCAGTTTCTGCGACTTCGTATCGAACCACCGCGCATTCACCGCCGCCTGCATGCTCCAGCGGTGATAGGGAATCGGAAAGTCGTGCCGCTCCCAGGGAATGTGGTACTTCGCCACTGCATCCTTCAGCAGAGGGTTCTGGTGCGCGCAGCTGGGGCACTCCAGATCGGCAAACTCAACCAGCGCCACCCTTGCTCCCGGCGGAGGCTTGAGCACATTCTGGTCCGTGGCAGCATCGCTCTGCGACGCGGTCCCAAACACCAGCGCGCAGGCTCCAACGAATGCAAGAAAAGTCCGCAACATAATCCCTCTCTGAATTCTATCGTGGGCTCTCAGCCGTTAGACTGGAACCATACCTATGCGTTACCTCATCGCCCTGCTCGCCATCGCCGGAATCGCAGTCGCAGCGCTCGCGCTGCGCATCCACTACTCCATGGACGCGCCGCCCTGCGACATCAACGCGCACTGGGATTGCGGCATCGTCAATCACAGCCGCTACTCCGCCATTCATGGCATCCCTGTAGCCGCCATCGGCATCGCCGGTTATGCCGCCATTGCAATCCTTGCGCTCGCCCGCCGCTACCGCCTGCTGCTCGTCGCAACGCTCGCGGGCCTCGCCTTCACCCTCTATCTCACCAGCATTGAAGCGCGTATTTTGCAGATCTGGTGCCTCTATTGCGTCATCTCGCAAGTCATCATGGCGCTCATCGCGTTGCTTTCCATCGCCGCCGCCATCTGGCCGGGAAGAAGGTCTACAGCGTAGCTGCTTCCTCCTGCTTGCGGGAGACGCGCAGCCGCTCAATGCGCCGGTCCGTCGACGCCAGCACCTCAAAGCGCAAGCCATCCTCTTCCACCACTTCGCCCACCATTGGAATCCGCCCCGCAACCTCGCTCACCAAACCGGCAACTGTCGTCGCTTCGAAATCTTCCGGCATCTCCCACTGCTCGCCAAAAAGCTCTTCCAGTTGCTCGATGTCCAGATTTCCCGGCACCAGCCACGAACCATCTGCATCCCGCTTCGGCGATTCCAGCTCGTCCACTTCGTGCTCATCCGCAATCGAGCCGACAATCTCCTCCAGCAGGTCTTCGATCGTAACCAGCCCCGCCACGCCACCATATTCGTCAATCACAATGCTCATGTGCTGCTTCTCGCGCTGCATCTCGCGCAGCAGCTCGTTCACCTTCTTCGTTTCCGGAACAAACGCGGCCGGCCGCTGAATTGACGAAACCTTGCGCGTCCGCGCCGCCTCATCGCTCACGCGCAACAGGTCATGCGCAAACGCAATGCCGGTAATCTGATCGAGCGTTCCCGCATACACCGGCACGCGCGATACCGGATGCTTCTCAATCAACTGCAGCAGTTCTTCGAGCGTGGCCGATCCCGGAATCGCAATCATCTCCGGGCGCGGCGTCATCACCTCGCGCACCACCTTGTCGCCGAACTCCACCGCCGACCGCACCAGTTCGCGGTCGCCTTCTTCGATAATTCCTTCTTCCTCGCCGGCCTCGATCAGCGCCTCCACTGCTTCCGCTGCGGTGGTCTCTTCTTCAGGCTTTGGCGCCTCGGCCAGCGCCGCAATCGACAACAAAAATCCGAGAAATATCGTTACCGGCAGCACCAGGTAGAACAGCAGACGTAACAGCCAGCGCACCCGCACCACCCACAGCCCGCGCGTGCGCGTAAAGAACACAAACGGCAGCAGCCGGTTAAACAACGCAATCACCAGCACCACTCCCAGCACCGCCTGTGCGATTTCAGCAACCGTGGGCCGGTCCGTTACCGACGCGCGATCGAACAGCAGCATCCCGAAGATCAGCGTCAGGCCAGCCAGTGAAAGCTGCGAAAGTACCGCCGCTGAAAGCATCAGGCGCTCGCGACTCAGCCCCAGCTTAGGTTCCACAAGCCTTTCCCACGCGTCGATATTTTCCTGGAACTCGCGGGAAAGAAACTTCCCCATCTCCGAGTAGAGCCGGTCTACGTATGAGGCCAGCGTGAGCACAATCAGCAGTACAAAAATCAATATGGCAGCTTCAACATTCATCCCTGCCGGCCTCGCCCGGCGGCAACTGCAATCTTCTTTGCCGCCTCACGCGCAGATGTTGGCTTCTTGCTCCGCTGAATCAATCCCAATGGCAAATCAAGCTCTTTCCGCAGCTCGCTTTCCTTGCGCGCCATCCGCCCCTTGTCTGTCTCGTGATCGTAACCCGCCAGATGCAGCAACCCGTGCAGCATAAGTATCTTCATTTCCACCTGCAGCGAGTGGCCATGCTCCTCAGCCTGCTTCTGCGCCGTGTCGAGTGAGATCGCAAGGTCTCCCGCCTGCCGGGGCACATCGCCATGAAACTCATCGACCGGAAAGGACAGCACATCGGTCGCCTTGTCCTGCTTGCGGAAATTACGATTCAGGGTACGAATCGTCGCATCGCCCGCCAGCAACACGGAAACCTCGCCGTCCAATCCAACCGCCGCTTTTGCCTGGGACAAAAAGTCGCGCAACTCCCGCATTTTCAACGCAGTTCGCCGCTTTCTCAAAGCGGTTCGATGGGCTGCAGTCGCGGCGTCTGGCTCGATCAGGATCATGTAGGGGATAGAGGGCGGTCAGATCGAGACTGTCCGCCCCCATACGTCGATGGTACAGCAAATGCCCTCTTTATTGCGGTTTCGATGCCGCCCGCGTCTCTTCCGTCCCCGGCAGCGCCAGTGGAAGCTCCTGCTGCGCGCGGCCAAAGTTGTCGTAGGCGCGAATGACGCGCTGCACCAGGTGATGGCGCACCACATCTCCATCCTCGAAGCGAATAAAGCGAATCCCGTCCACCCCATCGAGAACATTCATCGCCTCAATCAACCCCGACTTGCGCGGATTCGGCAAGTCGATCTGTGTCACATCGCCCGTGATCACGGCCTTGGCGTTGTTGCCCAGCCGCGTCAGGAACATCTTCATCTGCTCGCTGGTCGTGTTCTGCGCCTCATCCATAATGATGAACGCATCGTTCAGCGTACGCCCGCGCATAAACGCCAGCGGAGCCACCTCGATCACGTTACGCTCCAGCATCTTGTCCACCCGCTCCGGCTCCAGCAGGTCATACAGCGCGTCATATAAAGGACGCAGGTACGGATCGACCTTCTCTTGCAAACTGCCCGGCAAAAAACCCAGACGCTCGCCCGCTTCCACCGCCGGACGCACCAGCACAATCCGGCTTACCTTCTTCGCGAGCAGCGCCGAAGCCGCCATCGCGACCGCCAGGTACGTTTTGCCCGTACCCGCAGGCCCAATGCCGAAGACCATGTCCGTCTGCTCGATCGCCTCGACATAATGCCGCTGGTTCAGCGAGCGCGGCTGCACCATGCGTTTGATCCCCGCCGACCGCTGCTTGCCGCTTTCAACAAGCCCGCGCAGTGTCACCGCCGGGTCGGCAACCACCAGCTTCAGCATCCCGTAAAGCTCGCCATTCTGCAGGTTCACCCCGTTGCGTCGCAGATGTTCGTAATCGGTGAAAATGCGTTCCACGCGCGCAAGGCTCTCCGGCGAGCCTTCCACCTGCACAGCATCCGATTTCAGATCGATGCGCACATGGAGTGAATCTTCCATGAGTCTCAGATTTTCGTCGCGGGTCCCAAACAGGGGCTCAAGGTTCGGCGTGATATCCAGCGCTTTTTTCATCAAGCGGAGAAATAACCTCCCGGGTCGGCTGCATGCACAGCCACCGTGCGTAAGTGGATTGTCGGGGATTGGCGGTCAAAACACAGCGTAGTTGGCGCCACATGGATTGGATGCGGTAACCGGAACATCGGATTGGCAGTTTGCACCAAATCTTCGCCGTTTATGGCCTCAGAGTAGCGCCGCTCCCGTTTCCCGTCAATGGAGAATCCATGAAAAAACAGCAAAGCCGTATCGAATTGGTTTCTTTCCCAGTTAGGCTGTTTCCATAGCCACGCACGAAACCGGGTGCCCCATCCTGAGCCGCAGGCGAAAGGTGGGATGGTCCCAGTCCCCTACTTCGCAGCCCCAACAGGTTGTGCTTTCCCCGCCAGATACGTTTCAAGCACCGGCAAAAACTTCCCCAGCCATGCCGGATGCGCAGGCCACGCTGGAGCCGTCACCAGATTGCCATCCACCACCGCCTCCGTCATCGCAACCTCAACATATTCTCCGTCCGCCAGCCTGACCTCGGGAGCGCAAGCTGGATAAGCGCTCACCCGTTTGCCCTTGATCACTCCGGCAGCCGCCAGAAGCTGCGCCGCATGGCAGATCGCCGCCATCGGCTTCTTCTCATCGGCAAAATACCGCACAATGTCCAGCACCTTCTCATTCAACCGCAGATACTCCGGCGCGCGCCCGCCCGGAATCACCAGCCCGTCATACTCTTCCACGCGAACATCGGCAAAGGTCGCGTTCAGCGCAAAGTTATGCCCGCGCTTTTCCGAATAGGTCTGGTCGCCCTCAAAGTCATGGATCGCCGTCCGCACCACCTGCCCGGCCTTCTTGTCCGGACACACGGCGTGAACCGTATGCCCCACCATCTGCAGCGCCTGGAAAGGCACCATAATCTCGTAATCCTCAACGTAATCGCCCGCCAGCAGCAACAGTTTTCCTGTGCTCATCGTCCCCTCCTCCAAGATCATGCCTCTATTCTAGGATGGAGAATGAAAGCGCAGCGATTCTGTCAATTTCCTGTAAAGCGATAACAAATGCGCATCCCCGCATAAGCAAACACGATCACCGGAGTTCACGCGCGCCGGAGTCGCAAAACCGACTTCTCTCATCTACTGAAGTGAGGTCCAGAAAAGGAGTTCAATCCATGAGCCAGACCCAAGTCATCTCCGCCGCAGCTGCCGGAACCTTCACCATCGGGGGCGATCTCACCGTCAACCGCCTCGGCTATGGAGCCATGCGCATCACCGGCCCCGGCATCTGGGGACCGCCGAAGGATAAAGCCTCCGCTCTGGCCACCCTGCGCCGCGCGGTCGAATTGGGCGTCAACTTCATCGACACTGCCGACTCCTACGGCCCCAACGTCTCCGAAGAGCTCATCGCTGAAGCCCTGTACCCCTACCCCGCTGGCCTCGTCATCGCCACCAAGGGCGGATGGGAGCGCGTAGGCCCCGGCCAATGGGTCCACAATGCCAGTCCGCAGCACCTGAAAGAAGCCGTCGCCGGCAGCCTGCAGCGTCTTCGCCTCGACCGCATCGACGTCTACCAGCTCCACATCCCCGACCCCGCCGTCTCCTTCGACGCCTCGATGGAAACCCTCGCCGAACTTCGCCAGCAGGGCAAAATCCGCCACGTTGCCCTCTCGAACGTCGCCAAGGAGTACGTCGAGCGCGCCCGCAAAATCGTCCCCATCGTCTCCGTCCAGAACCGCTACAGCTTTGCCGACCGCGAGTGGGACTATCTGCTCGACTACTGCGAGAAGAACAACATCGCCTTCCTGCCGTGGGCCCCGCTCGGCCAGAACCGCGCCGCCCACGAAGCCCTGGAAAAGGTGGCAAAACAACTCAGCGCCACTCCGCTCCAGGTAGCTCTGGCCTGGCTCCTGAAGCGCTCGAAGGTGACCATCCCCATCCCCGGAACATCTTCCGTGGCGCATCTCGAAGAAAACGTCGCAGCAGTCGCATTGGAACTCCCCGACGCGGCCTATAAGGAGCTGTCAGCCGTAGAGCCCCCGCCAGCCAGTCTGCGCGGATAGCTATTTTCTAAACGCGGTCATCCTCGCCCTGAACGAAGTGAAAGGGGAAGGATCTGTTTTTCACCTCCCCAGGCACAAACCACGGGTGCCTCATCCTTTGCGCGTAGTGAGCGGAAAGGATGGGAAAGCACTCCCGTCAGCCAAACACCCAGGAAATCAGCTCAACGGAAACCACTCCGCCCAAACTTCTCCACGCCGCCCGACATAATCCACCTTCTTGCCCTGCAGATACACCCAGTACTGCGCCACCCCCGCAGCCGCAATCTGCTCCATGAACGCGATGTACCCAATCTTCCCCTGCTGCACCTCCTGGATCGCCCGACGCACGCCGTCCTGACTGAAGGCATCAGCCACAGTCAGCGATTGCAGCTTCGGTTCGCCTTCCACATACGATTTGCCGTTCGGCATGTAATACGTCTTCTCATGCCGGTAAACGTCCGCGTGATACGACTCCACTCCCGCATCCAGCAGCTTTCCCACCACTTGCGGAAAGCGCAGTGTGCCTTCCACAGACCCCACACTGCACTCCCGCATCACCGCAACTGTCTTTTCGTTCAACATCATTCTTTCCTTTCTGCAATCAAGATTCGCTACTCAACTGGAACCGCCGACAACCCATGCACTTCCACCGTCTTCTGCATCCACTTCACCAGCCGCTGTTTTTCCTCTTCGGAAAAATGCGCGAAGAACTCCGCATCATTGGCATCCGCCAGCGCCGCCAGCTTCGGCACCAGACCCCGTCCGCTCGCTGTCAACCGGACGATCTGCGCTCGCCCATCCGAGTCATGCGCCCGCCGCGCAATCAGCTTCTTGGCCAGCAGCCGGTCAACCAGCCGCGACACCGGCCCCTTGGTCATTCCCATCGCTGCAGCCAACTCCTTGGGCTGCATCTCGTCATGGTCAAACAGCACCCGCATCGCCACCCACTCCGACACCGTCACCCCGTCGGCCTCGACTCGCCGCGCAAACTCCGCCGACACGGCATTCGATACATAGCGCAGCCAGTACCCCAGATGGTCCTCAAGCCCGCTCACCTGTTTTTTTCCTGAAGTCTGTTTCATCGCAAGATCAATATAGTTGCCTTAGCAACTATATGTCAGGTATATTTTCTCCTGGCCAATGAAATAATGTTCCTACCCATGATCCGGCCACTTACACTGCTCTCCCTCACAACCTGTATCGCCTTCACCGCGCCCGCGCAGACCGCGCAACCCGCTCCGCTCTCCTACGACTGCCACCGCACCGCAACCCCCATCGTCATCGACGGTAAGCTCGACGACCCGGCATGGCAGCAGGCGCCATGGACCTCCGACTTCGTCGACATCGAAGGACCGTCCAGGCCAACGCCGCGCTTCCGCACCCGCGCCAAGATGCTCTACGACGACAAGTACCTCTATATCGCCGCCGAGCTCGAGGAGCCCAACGTCACCGCCACCCTCACCAAACACGACTCCGTCATCTTCCACGACAACGACTTCGAAGTCTTCATCAAGCCGCTCCCCGAGACCGAAAGCTACTACGAGTTCGAGATGAACGCCTTCAACACCGGATGGGATCTCTTCCTCAATAAGCCCTACAGCGAAAACGGCAAGCCCGACAACAGCTGGGACATCGTCGGCCTCAAGACCGCCGTCTCCATCCAGGGAACGATCAACCACCCTAGCGACACCGACCAGGGATGGACGCTCGAAATCGCCTACCCCCTCAACGCCTTCAACACCCGCCAGACCGTGCCGCCGCCCCGTCCTGGAACGGTATGGCGCATCAATTTCAGCCGCGTCGAGTGGAAACCCGGCAACCCGAAAGAAGACAACTGGGTCTGGTCGCCGCAAGGCGTCATCAACATGCACGTCCCCGATCGCTGGGGCTACCTGCACTTCCGCTAACCGCTGCACCAGATAATGTGCAACTAACACAGTTACAAATTTTCCACAAAAAGTACGCCATTTCCACACCACAAAATTTGCTGAACCCCCTTGTAATCCGCGGGATCGGGAGTATCTTCAAATCAACGGAGGAGAGATCCTCCAGAAGGAGAGAGCAGACGAGGGCCATCAGGAGAACCGGCAACGGATCTCGCGAAGCGGCCGGGCGACCGGAAGCTTTGGATGGAACCGAGAAAGCTCTTACAACGAGAGGAACGACGGAGGAGTAAGGGAAGCGCGGGCCGCAAGGTTCGCAGGTCCTGAGCGAGTTCGAAGTGACAAGTAGTTGTGGTCTGGAAACCGAACCAGATCTTCGAAAAATCGGAAAGAAGGGGCGAGATCCCGCAAGGGAAATCGCCCCTTCGCTTTTTCTGCCTACATTTTGCCCTTACCCAAAAGACTTGTCATCCTGAGCGATGCGAAGAATCTGTTTTTCCTATTGCAATACAGGAAGCGCGAAAGGACGGTAGATACACCATTATGTAGCACACTGAGCATTCGGGTCTTTCATAAAGCTCAGCTTCGGAGCAAAAGTAAACGACCCCTTGCCATCACCGAGCATCACTTCAAAGGTGTAACCATCATTGTCGCCGTAGCTCACGGCAATGTCAGGAAGGCCGTCGCCATTAAAGTCGGCCACCATAACGCTGCCTAGCATTCCCGGCATACGCAGTGGAAACGACGATCCCCGGCGGAACGATCCGCTCGCCGAGCCCATCAGCACCGTCACCGCGCTCGCGCGCCAGTCCGACACCACCACATCCGGAATCCCGTCATGGTTAAAATCCGCCACGGCCAGCGACACGACCGAATCGAAGTGTTCCACGTCGCCCACCGGGACCAGATGGCCCGTCCCGTCACCCAGAAACAGCTTCAGTGAACCGTCATCGTCACCGACGATTACATCCGGTTTACCATCGCCGTTAAAGTCGCCAGCCACAATCGCCTTCGGATCGCGCCCCGCCACCGGACCAGCAGCCATCGCATGAAATGAAGCATGGCCCTGCCCCAGATACACCGTCAGCACTCCGCCCGCTCCGACTTCAACAATATCGGCAATGCCGTCGCGATTGAAATCGCCCATGGCAATTAGACGCGAAGGCCCACCCGCATCATCGCCATCAGCGAACGCCCGCACTGGCCCAACCGCAGCCAGCAGCACGAATCCGCAGGCAGCAACGAGGGCCATCGATCTGAAGCTGCACCCCGCACAGACCATCGACGTTCCTCCTGATAAAAGACTAACTCCAGTACCAGCTGCAACGCCATGTTCTCCTGCGGGTGCCCCGTCCTTTCACGCAATTTGTGAAAGGGTGGGGATACCCACAAACGCACGCCCGCCGGATGCCCCATAGCTTGCCCCAAGCAAAGCCGCAGTGCCTTGATTCTGAAACATGGGATCATCCCACCACCCACATCTCAAAAGCGAGATGTGGGCCACCCGCCACCGCGCATATACTGGTCTCCCCGCCGAAATTGCTCCCACATAAAGGGAGAACCGATGAAATCGAATCTTCTGACGAGCCGCGCGCGACTTCCCGGACCCTACGGCTGGCTCGGCAGCCTGCTGCTGGCTTGTTGTTTGATCTCTTTTCCTTCAGCCTGCAAAGCGAAGCCGCATCACGTTGACCTCACCTGGGACGCGCCCAAGAGTTCACCGGTACCGGTCGTCGGCTACAACATTTACCGCTCGCCCGACGGGGGCTCGTCCTACCACCGGCTGAATCGATCCCCGATCAAAGAGACGAAATATGAGGACAGCGTGATCCAGAACGGTCGCACCTATCGCTATCTCGTAAGAAGTGTCAGCGTCGGCGGAGTCGAAAGCCCCGCCTCCAACACGGTGGACGTGACCGTTCCCAGGTAGTTGCATACCCCTACCCCACATCTCAGAAACGAGATGTAGGGCACCCACCTTGAGACTTGGGCCACCCGCCCGGAAGTCGAAGAGCTTGTCCTGAGCTTGCCGACGGAATCCGCACAAATGAAATTCGTGTGAAGTCCTGGCAGAGCCGGGTTGCCCCATGTCTCACTTCTGAGAAACCCACATCTAGCCGTGCGCAGCAAGGCCGGGTAGAAGTACTGGCCTTCAGGCCAGTGAATAGGCCTCATGATCGAACGGCTTCAACCCCGGGCCGTTAAATGTGTAGGTGCAGGATCGACCGGAATGACACCACTTGCCGAAGAATAGGAGAAATCATCAGCTCGTTTACACAAGCGAGCGCGAACGGGATTTTCGTGCACATAGCTTATGTGATTGGCATAATCCCAACCGTCCTTGATACGGCATTTCGTGAACCCGCTTTGCCATACATCAATTTTGGATCGGAGGCGAAACGAGAACCCTCCCTTAATGAATTGGATTGCCTTTTCAATCGAGACTTCCGGCGCTGGCGTGATGATCAAATGGACATGATCCGGCATAAGAACGAATGCGTGGAGTTTGTAGCGGCCTTTGGCGCGATCCTCCCGAAAAAGATTGAGCAGCAGATCCGCATTGGAGTGGACCTGAAAAATCCGCCGGCGGTTTGCAGTTACAGCAGTCGTAAAGAAGGTCCTGAGTTCCTGCGGAGCGAGAAGCATTGGCTCGAAGCCTAACTCAAAGTCCGCAATCCTTGAAGATTACGTTGGGTTGGGAAAGTCCGGGCCTGAAGGCCCGTCTTTGCAGCCATATATTCCCCGGCCTGAAGGCCGGGGGCTTTCACCTAGCTGCTCGGACAGACACCATCCACGCATCTACAACTTCATCTGAGCAAACCCAGCGGTTTCCCTCCTGCGCCGCATTCCGGTGAACATTAGGCCTTGCGCAGCCCAAAGCAGCCATATCTGTGAATATGAGGCCTTGCGCAGCAAGGCGGGGTAGAAGCACTGGCCTTCAGGCCAGTGAATAAGACCTCACAACAGAAACGGGCTTCAGGCCCGGGTCTTCTCTTTTTACAGCCTGGAAATCATCGAACCCACATCTCAGAAGTGAGATGTGGGCCCCGCCTTTGGAATGTGTGGGTTAGGGGAGATCTTCGGATTCAGGGGCTTGACATGCTTTGGGGTGAAACCCCTGAGGTGAGACAGTTATGGTTTAGCTTTGGCACTCCAAACCAGAAAACCCAATAGTTTGTTTGCTCGTGCTGGTTCATGAACAGAGCGGACAGAAAGTTGTGAAAACTGCCCCACTCGAGCCAAAAGATGGCTTGAATGGGCCACCCGCCAGCCAAGCTGCCGCGGTTTTTACCCTTTGGAATGTGTTGGTTAGGGGAAATATTCGGGTTCAGCGGCTTGACATGCTTATGGGGCACCCAAATTCAAGACCTGGATCGCCGGCCCGCTCAAAATTCTCCCGCGCCTTCGGCCCTTCGTGATATTCGTGTTTCATCTTCAGTCCTGTAGATCCTCTGGAACATTAGGTACACAAACAATTGGCCGACAACGAACAGGATAACGTAGAGCGTCCATTCCATCGCGAAGGCGAGGCGGTCGTTTTTGATAAACTTAAGAGTCAGGAAGAGATCGCGCGCGAGACACGCGAACGCGAGCAGCATGAATTCGCGCGCGCACAAGTCAAAACCAACAAGCTGCTGGCTTGGTTTACGGGGGCATTGATGGTCGCTACCTTCTGCACAATCGGCATTGGAATCTGGCAAGCGACCATTTCGCAGAGAGCCGCTAACGCGGCAAAATCTGCTGCCGATACTGCTGCATCCTCCCTTAAGGACAGCCAGACTTCTGCCGCTCAAAACTTGTCTTTGATGGTGCAACAAACGGCCGCACAACAAAGAGCTGCTAAAGCCCAGGAGAATGCTGCCGAAGCATCCCTGATCGCTGCCAACACCGCCGAAAAACAGCGTCTCCTCATGGTGCAGCAAATGGAACAAACCGAGAGACAAATTAGCGCCAATCTCGTTTTCGAAAACTTCAAAGTCGAGGGTGCCACGGTCAGTTTTGATGTTGTCAATGCTGGGAACTCCGTCGCTACCAAAATTGGATTCGGCGAAGCGTCGGGTGATTTCAGAGACGTAGTGACAACGGGGTCTACGCAAACAGTTGTCCCAGACATTTCGGGATTCAGCTTGGACAAGGGGCAAGCTAGGCACTTTGAACAGGAGGCTAGTACGGAATGGCGTAATTTCCACAACGGCGGCCACTATTGGGCTTGGTGGATAAAGCTCTCTTATGTGACCATTTTTCAAAAAACTGACAGTGCCTGTGCGATCGTTATCGCTCACAAGTACATGCCTCGCCTTTCCGACTGCTCTTTCGTCCCCGAACTCAAGCAAAAGCAGTAAGCCAGAAAGCACAATCGCCAAGGTCACCAAACCGACTGCTGAACTTCGCCTTCCCCTGACAATTCCGCGCTCACAATATCGCCACAGCCCATGCAACTGACTGTCGACGACATAATCGGCGACGTCCAGATCAGTTGAACTGAATATCCAACTGTCCCCTTGCTTTAACTCTCAAAATCACATACACTTATGTTTTGCGCGGGATGTGGCTGTGTGTCTCTCCTGCCAGCATCCCATTCCCCTGAGGAAAGTTAAGGAAAACCATGGCAAACCATGTTTCATCGTTGAAGCGCGCCCGCCAGACCGAGAGAAAGACTGCGGTGAACCGCGCCAACAAGAGCCGCGTCCGCGGCAGCCTGCGCCTCCTGCGTGAGGCCCTCGCCAAGGGCGACGTCGCCGCCGCCAACGAACAGTTCAAGCAGACCGTCTCCGCGCTCGACAAGAGCGTGCAGAAGGGCGTCCTTCACGACAACACCGCCTCCCGCTACAAGAGCCGCCTCGCCGCTCGCGTCAAGGCCGTGTCCGTCAAGAAGACTGCTTAAAAGCCCCTCACCCCAGAACCGCGAAAGGCCGGAGAAATCCGGCCTTTGCTATTTGCACTCTACTTTCCTAGCTGATCTCAAACACATTCTCAGCCTTGGCCGACTGCTCCTGCGCCCGTTCCGCCACCTGCCGCGCAACAGAATAGAAGTCCCTGGCCTTGGCTGATTCCTCGCCCAGCAGCGCGACCGGCAATCCGCGGTCGCCGCCGAGCCGAATCTCGGGATCAAGCTCAATCGACCCGAGGAACGGCACATTGAACTGCTTCGCCGTCCGCTCCGCCCCGCCTTTCGAAAAGATGTCAATCTCCTGGTGGCAATGCGGACAGGTGAAGTGGCTCATGTTCTCGACAATCCCCAGCACCTCGACATTGACCTGGTGAAACATCTCCAGCGCCTTGCGAGCGTCCTGCAGCGAGACGTCGGAAGGCGTAGAAACCACCACCGCCCCGGTCAACGGAACTGTCTGCACCAGCGAGATGACCACATCCCCCGTCCCCGGCGGCAGGTCGACAATCAGAAAATCAAGCCCCCCCCACTCCACCTGCTGCAAAAACTGGCGGATGATCTGGTGCAGCATCGGCCCACGCATCACCAGCGGCTTGTCGCCGGGAGAGATAAAACCAACTGAAATAACCTTGATTCCGTGCGCAAAGTTCGGCTCAATCTGGTTGTTAGCCAGAACCCGAGGCTGCTGCCCCGACCCCAGCATCAGCGGAACATTGGGCCCATAAACGTCGGCATCGATCAGCCCAACCTTATAACCCAGCTTCGCAAGAGCAACCGATATATTCACCGCCAGCGTGGTCTTGCCCACCCCGCCCTTGCCCGAACCGATTGCAACGATATTCGCCACGCCCGGCAGCGGCTGAGGCGCCGGCGGCTGGGGTGCATGTCCATGTGCCATAAAAACTCCTGTTTTGCGCCCTTTTTTCGCGCTTAAAGTCGATTTTGTGCGCTTAATTTGCGCCGATTAAGAGCCCACTTGCGCGGTCACTGAGCGCTTGTGCGCCAGCTCCTTCTGCCGCAGCTCGCGCCGGCGGCCCGCGTCTTCGTAGCGCCGCTTGTCTTCTTCGGTTAAAGGCTCCAATCCCGCAACCGGAACGCGCCGCCCCTGCGAATCGACCGCCACAAACGTTAGATACGCCGACGCCACATGCCGATGCGTCCCGGCAATCGTATTCTCCACCCAGACCTTAACGCCCACTTCCATCGAAGTATTAAACGCCCGATTGAGCGACGACTTCAGAATCAGCAGATCCCCAACGTGCACCGGCGCAATGAAGTCAATGTGGTCCATTGAAGCCGTCACCACATGCGTGCGTGAATGCCGGTAGGCGGCCATGGCTCCAACCAGATCAATAAAATGCATCAACCGCCCACCCAGCAGGTTGCCCAGCGTATTAGTGTCGTTCGGCAGAATCAGCTCCGTCATCTCGGACTGCGACTCGGCAACCGTGCGCACGGGGAGTGAGTGCCCGGAAAAATTCATCAATGCTTGCCTTTCTAAGCCTTTCGCAAGCAGGAGACATGCCAACGCACCGGCAAAACTCTCGTACTCGCTTGCAAAAGAGGCTCTTTATCAGTTTGGGCAATCACGCTGATTTAAGCAACCGCGCATGCAGTTTGCTTCCGCAGCTCCATCACGAAATAATCAGGTTGATGGACAAGATCGCGACGCTCACCGAAATACTGACTCACGACCCGACAAACGCCTTTGCCCGCTACGGCCTTGCGATGGAGCACGCCAGCCAGGGCAATATAGAAATATCTCTCCAAGAATTCGAGCAACTGCTCAAGGACCATCCCGACTACACAGCGGGATACTTTATGGCCGCGCAAACGCTGGCGAAGGCCGGCCGAACAGAGGAAGCCAAGGCGCAGCTGACAGATGGCCTTGCGAGCGCCCGGCGCACCGGCAATCAGCATGCGCTGAGCGAAATGCAGGCCATGCTCGATGATCTGGAGCTGGCGGGATAACCCTTTCTTTCAGCGGACCGCAGCGCATTGCAAAACTGTCGCGGCATATCAAAACGAAGAGACGCGGACGGGGTTCCCAACTGCCTGAAAACGAGCATAATGTCAGGAATCATGAAAGTTCCGCTGTTTCCCCTGGACGTTGTGCTCTTTCCGGGAACTCCCCTGCCTCTGCACATTTTTGAGGAGCGCTACAAGGAGATGATCGGCGAATGTCTCGCCGAGCGCAGCGGCTTCGGGGTGGTGCGCGCACAGCGCGAGGGGCTTGCGGTGATCGGTTGCATGGCGCGTATCGTTCGCGTCCTGCATGAATATGAGGATGGCCGCCTCGACATCTTATGCGATGGCGGCGACCGCTTCGAAATCGAGCAGCTCGACAATTCGCGCGCTTTCCTGCAGGCGGAGGTGGACTTCTTCAACGACGATGGAGACGAATCCACGCGCAAGTCGCGCGAGGAGTGCCTGGCTCTCCACTTCGAGGTGCTGGAGCTGGCTGGACTGAACCAGCAGCCGGCGCATGTCGATCTGGATGCGCCGATTGCCTTTCAACTTGCGTGGTCGCTGCCCGCCGATCTTGGATTCAAGCAGCAATTGCTCAACATCCGCTCCGATGCGCAGCGTACACAGTTGCTCTGCGAGTTCTACCAGGCGATGCTGCCGAAGTTGCGCGCCGGGGCGCTTGCAACCCGCGTTGTTTCCGGCAACGGCCAGGTCATGTAGCGGCTCTGCCTTGCTTAAAAATAGAGCGGATTTCCCGTCACAAAGAACATAAAGCGCACCGAGGAAAACTGCTCTTCTCTTCTCACGTTGTTCATCGATCGCGAAAACAGGTCATACTTAAGACTCAGGAGTCAAGATGCCGACCAGCCGCCAATTGCCGCAAACCCTCGGGGAGTTGAGCAAGAACCCTGCATTCTCTCAAGCACGTCTTCAATCGCGCAGCGTGAAGGACGAGTTACGGGAAAACCTGATTGCGCGGCTGAAATTGCGCGACACCATCTTCCCCGGCATCGTTGGCTATGAAGATACCGTCGTTCCGCAGATCGTGAACGCGGTGCTGTCGAAGCAGAACTTTATCCTGCTCGGCCTGCGTGGACAGGCCAAGAGCCGCATTCTGCGCGCTCTGACGGCATTGCTAGACGAGCAGGCACCCTACATTGCCGGATGCGAAATCCGTGACAATCCGTACCATCCGCTGTGCCGGCGCTGTCGCGACCTCGTCGCTGAAAAGGGCGACGCAACACCGATTGCCTACATGGGCCGCGACGAGCGCTATGTTGAAAAGCTGGCCACACCCGATGTCACCGTCGCCGACCTGATCGGCGATCTCGATCCGATCAAGGCTGCGCGCGGCGGCGCGGATCTATCGAGCGAGCTGACCATGCACTACGGTTTGCTGCCGCGCGCCAATCGCGGCATCTTCGCTATCAACGAACTGCCGGACCTTGCCGGAAAGATTCAGGTCGCGCTCTTCAACATCATGCAGGAAGGCGACGTGCAGATTAAGGGCTACCCGGTGCGGCTGACGCTCGATGTAGCACTCGTCTTCAGCGCAAATCCCGAAGACTACACCGCGCGCGGCAAGATCGTGACGCCGCTCAAAGACCGTATCGGCTCGGAGATTCGCACGCATTATCCTGAGACGCTGGAAGAAGGCATCACCATCACCGCGCAGGAAACCTGGAGCGAACGCGGCCTAGGCAAGCTCGAAATTCCCCGGTACATGCGCGAGATCATCGAGCAGATCGCCTTCTCCGCGCGCGAAGACAAGAAAGTCGACAAGCGCAGCGGCGTCAGCCAGCGCCTGCCTATCTCGACCATGGACCTGGTCATCTCGAATGCCGAGCGCAGGGCCTTGATTCACGGCGAATCGCTGGTGATGCCGCGCGTCGGCGATCTCTACGCGGCATTGCCCGGAATTACCGGCAAGCTTGAGCTTGAATACGAAGGCGAAATGCGCGGCGCAGACACGGTAGTACGCGAGATTCTCCGCATCGCAATTGGGAAAATATTCGATCAATACTTCAGCGAGACGAACACGCAGCAGATCGAGCAATGGTTCAATCTGGGTGGAACGATCAAGTTCGACGGCGACCAGCCGGCCAGCGCCATTGCTGCCGAGTTGAAGCAAATTCAGGGACTCGTCGAAAAGCTGGCGCCGCTGAAGATCAAGGCCAGCTCCGATCCGGAGCATCTGGTCGCCGCAGCTGAATTCCTGTTGGAAGGCATGTACGCGCACCATCGCCTGAGCCGGACGGAAGAGCGCGGCTTCGCTGCGCAGGACAAGGCGCGCGGACCTCTGCGCAGCGAGCACGAACCGGAGCGAGAAGGCGACGACTGGACGCAGCGCCGGACGCGGCGCGGCTTCAACTAGCGCATATCTTCGCTGTCATCGTGTGCTGTTCGCCCGGTCGAAGTTCCATGGCACAGCTAAGAATATTGCTCGCCTCGACGCAGGCAAATTGCCGCCACTCGTCATCTCCCAGGTCGGCTAAGGCCTTGGCGCCGCTCGCCCATGGGTTCCAGACCACGGTTGAATGCGAATTCTGTTTCCTGATTTCTATACGCCGGTGCAAAACTGTGTCAACGATCGCAAGCTCATTTTCAGTATTCAGGTATGCGTTGTCGATGGGCCGGGTCAGCACAACATCGCCATGCTGCGTCTTCTCGCGGTTTCCATCGGTGTTGTCGAGGAAAGTGACTCCGTCCAGTCCGGTCACGCGAACCTGCTCAGCATCGCCCACGCGATGGTAGGTATGCAGAGCTTCCTCGAAGCGCAATGCGGCGGAACCCGTATTCTCCACAACCAGTTCCAGCTGCAATTCCGCGCCGACCGTAATGCGATGCAGCAGGCGGAATTCATGCGGCCACCAGCGCCGGGTCTGGTCATCGCTTTCCGTCGACAGCGCCACAACAACCGAGTCCCGCTCCTGCTGAACAGCATCCAGCCGCCATGCCTTTGTCCGCACAAGTCCATGCGCCGGAGCCTGTGTGTTGTCGGCCTTGGCGCGGAACCAGGGAAAGCAGATCGGTATGCCGCCGCGAATGGCCTTGCCATCTTCAAACCGGGAGCGCCCGCTCATGAAGATCACGTCTTCCGCGCCCGCCGGACGCCACGACGTCACCTGCGCGCCGTGCAGATAGATCTCAGCCTCTGACGCGGTTGTATGGATATGCAGCTTCGGCAGATTGCCCTGGCCGGTTGTAACCTCAACCACTCCCGTGATTGCGAAGCGTCCATTCAGGGCGTCCATTTCAGTAGTTCCTAGCATGGGTCGATTGTAAGCCCGGAGCACAGCTCCATGGAGGCGGCTCGTCGCAAGCACAAATTTTGCGGCTGGCAAGGAACTTGCATCCTTCGCCTCTGCATCTAACGGTGTGTCAGCGCTCGCGGTTATGGGAACACGGCTTTTCATGCGCGACTCATTTTCACGCCCTTTTTAAGCGGCATCCGGTGATGCGCATCACCGTAAGCGACGCATCCCCGCAACTAGCCTCTCATTTGACAGTCGTATTTTGGCGATGTTACACGTTCTTGTTTGCACAATCGGTTGCGCAACATACACCAACGATAACTAAGAACGGCAAGTAACTACCATTTGGAGGCAATATGCAGGAAACAATCCCTAAACAACCCTTCGCAATATCCGTCCGTCATCTCATCCTGTTCCTACTCTTGTGCGCAATTCCAATCGCGGCACACGCCCAGTACAACGGCTCCATCCGCGGCACAGTCACCGACCCGACGGGCGCAGTCATTCCCGGAGCAACCGTCACTTTGACCAACCTGGACACCAACCAGCGTCAGGTCAGCATCAGCGACGGCAACGGCATCTACAACTTCAACGCGCTGCCCCCGGCGCATTTCTCCATCGCTGCGGAAAAACAGGGTTTCAAGAAGAAAGTGCTGCCGCAGGTGCAGATCATCCCTGAGCAGCTCAACGCCATAAACCTGCAGATGGAGCCGGGCGACGTGACCACGACCGTCACCGTGTCAGGCACGACCCTGGGGCTTGATTCGCAGACGGCCACGGTGAGCGCCACGGTGACCAGCAATCAGATTCAGCACCTGCCTTCGTTCAATCGCGATATATTTCAGCTCGCGCAGTTGACGCCGGGAGTCTTCGGCGACGCCTCGCAGCAGTCCGGCGGCGGCGCCTTCAATTTACCGGGAAACCAGGGTCCGGGCGGAACTGCCGGAGGTTCCGGCGGCATCTTCCAGACCGAAAACGGCCCGCAGATCCAGACCCGCGGCGGCCAGTATGAAACCAACAGCATCAGCATCGACGGCATCAGCACGGTCAGCGCGGTTTGGGGCGGCACTTCGGTCATCACGCCCAGCGAAGACTCGGTCGACAACCTGAAGGTCGTCTCCAACAGCTACGACGCAGAAAACGGCCGCTTCAGCGGCGCGCAGATTCAGGTCACCACCAAGAGCGGCAGCAACAGCCTGCACGGCAGCGCCTTCTTCAAGATGTCGCGCCCTGGGCTGAACGCCTACCAGCGCTGGAACGGCGTAGGCTCGAACATGGCGGGCACTCCGGCTGAACGCGGTGTGAATCGCGATGAAAACCGCTTCAATCAATACGGCGGCAGCCTCGGCGGGCCTATCTGGAAGAACAGGATCTTCGCCTTTTTCAACTGGGAAACCAGCCCTCTGTCTGCCGCTGCCACAGCGCAGGGATGGTATGAAACCTCGCAGTTCGATTCTTCCGCCGGAACGTCAGGCAGCATTGCGGCGCAGTACCTTTCGTTTCCGGGCGAAGGCGTTTCCTCGAGCGGCATCATCCAGCGCACCTGCGCGTCGATCGGCTTGCAGGAAGGCGTGAACTGCGCCACGACTTCGCAGGGCCTGGACGTAGGCTCGCCGCTTAAAACCGGCCTGGGCATGCAGGACCTCACCTATGGCGGCTCTTCAAGCACTCCGGGCGTAGGCAGCGGACTCGACGGCGTGCCCGATCTGGCCTACTTCAACTCCGTAAACCCGACAAACACAACGCAATCGCAGTACAACGGACGCCTGGACGCCAACGTAACCCAGAACGACCATCTGAGTTTTGCGCTTTACTGGGTGCCCGTCAGCACCACCGACTACAACGGTCCGATCAGGTCTGCGAACTTCTGGCACCACTCGCAGGTCAACGACGCGTTCTCGCTAATATGGAACCACACCTTCTCGCCCACCCTGCTCAACCAGGCGCGCGCCAATGCCGCAGGCTGGCGCTGGAATGAGGTCAGCACCAATCCGCAGGCCCCCTTCGGCCTGCCGCAAGACAATATCGACGACATAGGCACCATCGGCAACAACGGGGGCTTTCAGTACTTCGGCGCTCCCGGGCCAAGCAACCTCAACCAGTGGACCTACAGCTATAACGATGTGCTGACGAAGATTCTCGGCCGGCACAGCATCAAAATGGGCGGCGAACTCACCCGCCTCTACTACCTGAACAATCCTGTCTACGCGGCGCGTCCCTCGTTCAACTTCCACAACCTGTGGGACTTCGCAAATGACGCCCCCTACTTTGAGAGCGGCCAGTTCGATTCCACCACCGGCATTCCCTTTGCCAACCGGCAGGACAACCGTGAAAACCTGTGGGGCTTCTTCGTGCAGGACGACTTCAAAATCCTTCCCAACCTGACCGTCAACATGGGCCTGCGCTGGTCCTACTTCGGCGGGTATTACTCCAAGCAGAACAATCTCGATGTATTCCAGTTCGGCACCGGCGCCAATCCGTTGGACGGGATGAATATTCGCGTCGGTGGTCATCTCTACTCCCCGCAGAAGAACAACTGGGGGCCGCAGCTGGGCTTCGCCTGGCTGCCGAAGCAGAACAACGGCAACCTGGTGATCCGCGGCGGATTCGGCATCAACTACAACCAGAACGAAATCGCCATCACCGCGAACGGCAACGGCAACCCGCCCAACGCGGTGCAGGCCAGCTTTACCTGCCCGTATCCATTTACCACCAACCCGTCCTGCGCCGGCACTGGAATCCTCTACGAGACCGCCACCAACACGCATTCGATCTTCGGCTATGCGCCGAACCCCAACGCCATCACAGCCTTTGGCCCCGACAACCTGCCGCTTAGCGGGTCGCCCATCCAGGTGACAGGTTTCGACGCCAATCCGAAGACCATCACCAACTACCACTACTCGCTGGACGCGCAATATCAACTGCCGTATAACGTCGTGGCCACCATCGGCTATCAGGGCAGCGAGACGCGCCATCTGTTCGTACAGAACAACTGGAATGCGGTCGCGGCAGCCTATGGCTTCGCGCTGAATCCCAAAGTCATCAACCTGGACTACTACGACAACGCGGGCACCGGCAACTACAACGCGCTGATCACAACCCTGGCTCACAACTTCGCCCATAACTTCCAGGCCGAGGCGCAATACACCTGGGCCAAAGCCATGGACGAAAACTCCGGTCCCTATTCGGAAGACCAGTACCCGTACGATACACACGCCGCGTATGGCCGCTCCGATTACAACGTCCAGAACGCCTTCAAACTATTCGGGCTCTGGCAGCCGGTTTTCTTCCACGGCAGCCGCAGCTGGATGGAAAAAGTAGCCGGAGGCTGGTCCCTCAGTGGAATCTTCAACTGGCACACCGGTTTCCCTTGGAACCCGCTCTATAACACGACCGGCAACGTGTACTTCCAGGGCAGCGGATACGGCCAGCTTCGTCCCGCCGCCATTCTGCCCGGATACGGAACGAAGACCGGGAACAAGAACTTCGAGCAGGCTATCAACCCCAACTTCGGCGGCAACGGGACCCAATTCTTCCCCGGGCCCACGTACGTTCTGGGGCCTGCCTTTCCGGCCACCTCGCCTGCGCCGCAGGCGGGAATCATCCGCAATAGCCTGACTGGGCCGAATTACAACGACCTGGACGCCAGCCTGACCAAGGCCTTCGGCTTGCCGAAACTTCCTCTTCTCGGCGAGAACGCAAGGTTTGAAATCCGCGCCGACTCCTACAACCTCTTCAACAAGACCAATATCAACACCGAGTCGATTGATACCACTCTGGGCTCGGTCGCGCCGAATGGCGCCGTCAGTCCAAACTCGGACTTCGGCGTAGCCGGCAGCGCCCTGGGCAGCAGAACAGTACAGCTGCAGGCGCGGTTCAGCTTCTAAGTGCCTCCCTTTGAGGGTACGCTCCCTGTGGCGTGCCCTCTTTCTTTGGTCTATGAACGGGCAGCAGCGTTTCGCCGGCATTGCCGCGAGACTTCTTCACAAGCTTCCGCACTTCCCAAAGGAACTCCTATGTTGCGATTGAGAAATTGGCAGTTTTCCGCATTGGTTCTCGCAGTTCTGCTGGCATCGGGCCAGACTGTGTTCGCGCAGGAAAAGATTGAAATCAACGCGCAGGCGCATACCACGCCCTTCCCCCACTTCTGGGAGCAGATGTTCGGCTCCGGGCGCGCCAGCCTGTCTTTGCGTGAGAGCTACCGCAACGACCTGCGCGCCGTAAAACAAGTCACAGATTTCCGCTACGTGCGCTTCCACGCCATTCTGCACGACGAAAACGGCGTCTACAACGAAGACGATCACTGCAACCCCGTGTACAACTTCTCATACGTAGACCAGATTTACGACGGTCTCTTGAAGAACGGCGTGCGCCCCGTGGTAGAAATCAGCTTCATGCCCAAGAAGCTCGCCTTCAATCCTGACGCGCTGCATCCGTTCTGGTACAAGCAGAATGTCTCGCCACCAAAGAGCTGGGAAGCATGGGACGGCCTGATGACCCACTTCGCCCAACACCTGGTGGACCGCTACGGCATCGATGAAGTCGCGCAGTGGTACTTCGAAGTCTGGAACGAGCCGAACATCGATTTCTGGAACGGCATCCCGCGCCAGAAAAGCTACTTCGAGCTCTACGCCCACACCGCCCGCGACTTGAAAAGCGTGAGCCCGCGCCTGCGCGTGGGAGGCCCCGCAACCGCTGCGGCCGCATGGGTCGACGCCTTTCTGAAATACGCCGCCGACAATCATGTTCCCGTAGACTTCGTCTCCAGCCACGGCTACGCCGATGACACCGTTGAGGATCTCTTCGGGACAAATGAAGATATCCCCATGGACGACCGCGTCTGTCGCGCCATCGCAAAGGTGAGAAAACAGATTCAGGCCTCGGCCATGCCGAAACTGCCGCTCTTCTGGACCGAGTGGAACGTGCAGGGCATGAACGAATCGCGCGACACTTCATTTGTCGGGACCGGTCTCGCCAATACCATCCGCGAATGTGACGGACTCGTCGACATGATGTCCTTCTGGACATTCTCCGATGTCTTTGAAGAAGGCGGCCCGATTGCGAAACCTTTCGACGGCGAGTTTGGTCTGCGCGCCAAGGGCGGCATCAAGAAGCCCAGTTATTATGACTTTGCCCTGCTCCATCAGCTGGGCGATGAGCGCATCGCCAATCCCTCTACCGATGTAATCGTGACAAAAGGCGCCGATGGAACCCTCGCGGTAGCGGTGTGGAACCTCGTCGATCCCGACAAGACGGGAGCCGCAAAAGATGTTCAACTCACATTCCAGGGTGTGCCGGCGAATGCCGCCGTCTCCATCAGCCGCGTCGACAATACCCACGGCAATACACTGGCCGCATACAAGGCAATGGGCAGCCCGCTCGATCCCACCGACGCTCAGGTAGAGCAGATGAACAGGGAGACAGCCCTCGGCGCGCCGGAACATCGCACGCTAACCGATGGCAAGCTGAACCTGCACCTGGATACGAATGCCCTTCTGCTCATCAAAGTCGGAATGCATCCGGAGGACCGCAACCAGTGAAAACTTCTCGCATGCTGCGCGCGCTGATCGTCTTCGTAGCATCCGTCCTTTGCATATCAGGCAAAGCGCTGGCGGATCAAAACTATTCCCAGCAGGTATTTTTTGAGAACAGTCTTTCGCCCGGCTCGTATTTCTACAGTTCGGGCACCATCTCGGCTCCCAGCATGCTGAAACTGATCGACGGCAAGCTACCGGTTGAGACCTCGCAATTCATCAGCGGCCCCAACGCCCTTGAACTGCAATGGCAATCGAATCGCGACGGAGGATGGGATGCTGAGATCAACCTCTACACCTGGCGCAACCGCGACATCGACTTTCCCGGAGACAGCCTCTTTCTATGGCTATATGCCAGGGACGGCATCCGCGCAGCCGACCTGCCGAAGATAGCGCTGCGCGACATCGCCCGCAACTTTACCGCGCTGCTCACCATCGGATCGTTCACCGACGATCTGCCGGCGGGAAAATGGGTAAGGGTACGCATCCCGCTGGCCAGCTTCAAGACCGCATCGCTCCGTCCCTTTGAGCCGCGGCATCTTACTGCCATTATCCTCGCGCAAGGCGCAGCCGACGGCGCCGCGCACACGCTCTACATCGATGACATACGCATAGAAAACGCCGATCAGAATCCTCCGCACACGCCGGCCGCGCCCGAGATCCTCGCAGCGAAAGGCTACGAGCGCCACATCGACATCACCTGGAAAGCCGCGCCCGACCCCACCGTCGCGCAATACGTCATTTACCGCTCGATGCACGGCGAGCCATTCCGCGCCATCGGCGTGCAGCGCTACGGCGTCAATCGCTACGCAGACTTCCTCGGCGACCCGCACGCAACCGCTTCGTACAAAGTCTCCGCGCGAACGTCATCCCTGCAGGAATCGCCGCCATCTGCGGCAGTGACGGCGTCAACCCACCCCATGACCGACGACGAGCTGCTCACGATGGTGCAGGAGGCCTCATTCCGCTACTACTGGGAGGCCGACGAGCCAAACTCCGGCATGGCGCGGGAAAACACGCCCGGAAATGACGACATCATCGCCCTTGGTGCCAGCGGCTTCGGCGTCATGGCCCTGGTCGTCGGCGCGGACCGCGGTTTCGCTCCGCGCGATGAAATCGTCGACCGTCTCCTGCGCATCACCGATTTCCTCACGCGCGCTGATCGTTACCACGGCGCATGGCCGCACTTCCTGAGCGGAAAGACCGGCCATGTTCTGCCCGTCTTCGGCATGTATGACGATGGCGCCGATCTGGTGGAAACGTCATTCCTCATGCAGGGCCTGTTGACGGCGCGCCAGTACTTCAACAAGGACAACGAAAAAGAGCAGCGCCTGCGCGACAACATCACAAAACTCTGGCAGGGCGTCGAATGGGATTGGTTCCGCGCCACTCCCAACAAGGACGCGCTCTACTGGCACTGGTCTCCCGACTACACCTTTCACATCGCCAACCGCCTGGAGGGATGGAATGAGGTGATGATTACCTATCTGCTGGCGATCGCATCCCCTACGCATCCTGTGCCTGCCAGCCTCTATGACACGGGATACACCGGTCAAGGCCCCGGCAACCACGTCTACGGCCAGCGCCACACCTATTTTGGTATTCAGCTCGATATGAACTACTCGCCGGGATCGCCCGGGCCGCTCTTCTTCACGCAATATTCCTACCAGGGCTACGACCCGCGCGGCTGGCACGATAAGTATGCCAACTACTTCAGCAACAACCGCAACGAAGCATTAGTCAGCCAGGCATACAGCATCGCCGATCCTTTTCATTGGAAAGGCTACGGCGCCGATTCATGGGGGCTCACCGCAGTCGATGGACCGGATGGTTATCGCGAATACAAGCCCTTCACCGAAGACGATGGCACCATCGCGCCGACAGGGGCCATCAGTTCGTATGCCTACACCCCACAGCAATCCCTGCTGGCCTTAAAGCACTTCTATCGCGATTTGGGCGCGCAGCTCTGGAGCATCTACGGCTTCCGCGACGCCTTCAACCAGCAGGAAAACTGGTATTCCGGAATTACCATGGGCCTCAATCAGGCTCCCATGGCGGTCATGATCGAAAATGGGCGCACCGGCCTTATCTGGCGTTGCTTCATGTCGAACCCGGAGATGGCCCACATCCGGCAAGCCATCGGCCTACAGCCTGACAAGAGCAAGTAAGCATGATAGCGATAAACCGAAGATCAAAAGGACCCGCATGACCGCAAAGAACAGCGAAGCATCTCCTCGCCGGACGGCTGCAAGGCCGGACCTGAAGGAGTTGGCTCGCCATCTTGGGGTCTCGCAAACAACCGTTTCGCGCGTGCTGAACGGCTCGGCCAGGCAGTACCGCATCTCGGAAGAAACGCAGCAGCGGGTTCTTGCCGCTGCTGCAAAGCTGAACTACAAAGCCAATGCTCTGGCGCGCAGCCTGCGCAGCAAACGCAGTAAAACCGTAGGCGTCATGGTTCCGGAGATCAGCGAAGGCTACTCCACTGCCGTTCTCGGCGGCATCGAAGATGTGCTGCTGCTCGCCGGATTCTTCTACTTCGTTGTAAGTCACCGCCATCACGCAGATCTTTTACGCGAGTACCCATCGCTGCTGCTGGCGCGCGCTGTCGAGGGAATCATCGCGGTTGATTCTGCTCTTGAAGAAGACCTGCCGATACCGGTTGTTGCCGTCTCCAACCATCATCATCGCCCGTCGGTCGTCAACATCGAGCTCGATCATCTTCTCGCTGCGCGCTACGCTCTCGAACACCTGAACCGCCTGCACCACAGGCAAATCGCCTTCATCAAAGGCCAGACCTTCAGTTCCGATACTCTCGCCCGCTGGCGCGCCATCTGCAGGGTTGCCGCCGAGCTCGGCATCGAAATCAATCCGCGCCTGGTGACCCAGCTTGAAGACCATGGCCTCGGGACAGATCCGGGCAGGGCCGCAACCGTCCGGCTGCTGGAGCGCGGCCAGCCTTTCACCGCAATTTTTGCTTTCAATGACCTTGCCGCCATTGGCGCCATCACCGTCCTGCGCGAAGCCGGCATCGAGGTGCCGGCGCAGGTTTCCGTCATTGGCTTTGACGACATCCTGAGCGCGAGCACCAATAATCCTCCGCTGACCACCGTGCGGCAGCCTTTGCAGGAGATGGGCCGCGCTGCGGCCAGCACCCTGCTGCAGATGATTCACAGCGAAAAAGGCGAATGGCCGAAGCATCCCATCCGCGTGCTTCCGGCATTGATTGAACGGCAATCCACCGCGGCGTCGCCGCAGACACGAGACGCTGCGCGCAGCCTCGACATGCAATAAGCAAGGAAATCCATTCCTGAGGAACAAGGTTGGCTTACGACGCTCTTCATTCCGCCTCCCCGCTCGCTGCACTGCGCAGAACGATCGCCCTCGCCATCGCCTTCACCGTCTTCCCCGCGGCATCCATCGCGCAAAACACGCAACCAAGACCCACTCCCTCAAACCCTCAGCTCGTGTCTCCTGCCATCGAGCGCCGTGTCGACGATCTCCTGAAGAAGATGACGCTCGAAGAAAAGATTGGTCAGCTCGTGCAATACAACGACAGCGGCTACGAATCCACCACGAGTGCGGCCCAGATTGCAGCGAACCCCGAGGCCAACAACCGGGTGAATTCTATGGAGCTGGCCGCAACCGGCAGGCTTGGCTCCATGCTCAACACCGTGGGAGCCGCGCGCACCAACGCCTTCCAGCACGCGGCCGTCGACAAAAGCCGCCTCCACATTCCGCTGCTCTTCGGCGCCGACATCATCCACGGCTTCCGCACCATCTACCCGCAGCCGCTCGGCCTCGCCGCAACCTTCGATCCCGCTCTGGTGCAGTCGCTCGCGCGCATGTCTGCTGAAGAGGCGACAACCGCAGGCGTGCGCTGGTTCTATTCGCCTATGGTGGATATATCCAGGGACGCGCGCTGGGGCCGCACCACCGAGGGTGCAGGCGAAGATCCCTATCTTGGCTCAGCCATGGCGCGCGCCTATGTGCTCGGCTATCAGGGAAGCAGTCTCTCCAACCCCGACAGCGTCGCCGCCTGCGTAAAACACTTCGCCGCCTACGGCGCTGTTGAAGCTGGCCGCGAATACAACACCACGGACATGTCTGAGATACGCCTGCGGCAGGTTTATCTGCCGCCTTACAAAGCCGCCGTCGAAGCCGGCGCCGCCACCGTCATGAGCGCCTTCAACGCGTTGAATGGCGTCCCCTCCACCGCCAATCCTTTTCTCCTACAGAAGATTCTCCGCGATGAATGGGGCTTCCCCGGTTTCGTAGTAAGTGATTACACCGCCATCAAAGAGCTGGAGAACCACGGCATCGCCCTCGATGCGGCAACCGCCACGCGCAAGGCAATCCTCGCCGGCGTCGATGTCGACATGATGTCCCACTTCTACGACACACAGCTCCCGGAACTCGTCCGCACCGGACAAGTCCCCATGAGCGTGGTCGACGAGGCCGTGCGCCGTGTGCTCCGGGTAAAGTTTGCACTCGGCCTCTTCGAGCACCCCTACGCGCGCGGAACGGAGATCACCGCAGCCGTCCCTGAGCACCGCCCGCTCGTGCGTAGGGCGGCCGAAGAGTCCTTCGTGCTGCTCAAGAACGACCCGGTCAATCAGGGCCGTCCCGTTCTTCCCTTTGCGTCAGGACCAAAGAAGATCGCACTCATCGGCCCGCTCGCCGACAATACCCGCGAAATGCTGGGCGCATGGGGAGGCGCGCAGCGATTACCGGATGTTGTCACCATCAAGGACGCGCTCGAAGCCCGGGCCAGGCAGGACGGCGGTTCGGTCATCTACGCGAAAGGCACTGAAATCACCGGCACATCGCAAGCTGGCTTCGCCGAAGCCGTGCATGCTGCGGAACAATCGGACGTCGCTGTGCTGGCTTTGGGCGAATCCGGTTCCATGAGCGGCGAAGCGGGATCGCGCGCGCACCTCGACCTGCCGGGGAATCAGGAGCAGCT
>Ga0335072_10001356_pt1 | contig 39988 bp, 39 predicted proteins | sample Lox_Sample_21_FD_206725 | JGI IMG/M metagenome (GOLD analysis project Ga0335072, IMG submission 206725) | Soil microbial communities from Loxahatchee National Wildlife Refuge, Florida, United States - Lox_Sample_2.1 | ecosystem: Environmental > Terrestrial > Soil > Wetlands | place: USA... | reverse complement strand
GCAGGGCGGAAGCTACGTGTCTAGGAAGTCCCACTCGCTTCCCAGCACCCATCGAAGGGTTGCCAGCTTCCCGCTGATGAAGCCGTACTGCCACTCTGAGCCGTGCCCTGGACCTATCGCCTTCCAAAGTTCCTCACGACCATACTTTGCCTCCAGCCGCTGCCGGTATGGGTCTCCGGTGTCCCTCCTCGCGTTCGTCCTGTCCTCGCCTGAACCGGTGACGTAACGCACGTATTTGACTCGGTCGAAGAACTCGTCTTCGGCCTCGATTATCTCGGCCAGGGTCCGGGGTTCCTCCTCGCTGATGAGGAACTCAACCTCCTCGTACTCTTCGCGGAAGTCGTCATCGAAGTAGTCGAGCAGCAGGTCATGCAGCCCTTCGATCCGGTACACGTAGCGCGATCGGGCGTCGGCGAATATCTCGGCCAGGTCAGGATGTGGCTGGCGGCGATCACCGTTTGGCATCGAGAAGTCCCGGTGGTTGCATGTGACGAAGCCGTAGTCGTCGGAACCGTCGGACGCCGAAATCCGCGCGGCGTAGATCTCGATGAGCAGAGCGTCGGCCACGCTGTTCTTGTCGGATGTGAACGGCGCTATCTTGGCGAGACCGCGCTGGACCGTGTTGGCGACGTCGCGCTCTGTAGGTTCGAGGATGGTACCGGTGCGAAGCAGCTCACGTATCTCGCGGAAGTTCTGCGGGGCCATGGCGTTGACAAGCGGGATGTGCTGCGCCATCTCCTCTAGCCAGATGTGCGCGTGCTGGCTGCCTGCGTACTCTCGAAGCTCGCGGCGCAACTGACGCAGCCTGTCGAGGACGCTGGACGTAACGGCGGTCTCCAGGCGTGGCCGGTTACGGTCGAACTCATCAATGACGAGAGAAGGGATGAGCAGCTCCAGCTTGCCGTGAAACTTCAGGAGCCGCAGCGGCACGATCCACTTCTGGCCATCGCGCCGTGCAGCTAAGTCGAGCCAGGCAGACGTGTCGATCAGGAGACGAAGCACGAACCAGGATGCTACGCCCTGGACGTTCCATAAGATTGCGTGACAGAGTCGGGCCTGCCATCGTCGGCTCTGAGCCTGATACTGGTGATCAGGACATTCGCGGGAGGGTGGTCGAACTGGCTGATGAGGTAGCTGGTGAGATCGTCGAGTTCGATGTGCCGGTCAGCCCGGATTTAGGGCAAGTAGACCTTGAAGCGCGGCATGATCATTGGATTGGGTGGCTGCTTACGCTAGCCGCCGTGGCGCTGCCCGTAGTGGTGTTGCTAGCGGCTGATTCGATTCCTCGCGCCACATTGGCATGGCATTACGTGGCGTTGTCCGTGCAGCGGGGCGATTTTCTGATCCCTGTCCTCATACTTTGCGCCGAGGGGATCAGGCGCTGGTGGCGAGAGGTTAACTGCAAAACGGCAGCCCTGCGGTTCATCAGGTTCCTCGCGACGGCAGTGTGCGGTGCGTGCATCGTCATCTGCTTGATCTCCACTGCGATCGCGACGAGCCTGAACGTTACTGCCGACATCGGGAAGTCAGTTACGACGATAACGGGCGTCTGCTTCGTTGCAGCGCTCGCGTTCGGCACATCAGCGGTCATATTTGGGCGGCTCGGAGAGGAGACTCGGTGATGATAACCGCAAGTGCTGGTGGCGGCACGCTGGTTGTCCTGTCTGTTCTCGCCATCGTTGCTGCTGGTGTAGGAGTAGTGGTTGCACTGCTCGCGCTTGTCGTAGTGAGGGGCGTTCGCCGAGAAGAAGCGAGCTGGTCGCTTTCCGCGCCAAAGCCTGACGATCCTGTAAGGCTTCTCGCCAGGAGGATTATGGGCATCTACGTCCATGGGCGGCAAGGCAGCGCGGATGATCGCTTAGATGGAGGTGCTCCGCCGGAAGTTGCCGGTGCTGAACTGCCAGCGGAAAAGGGCTCGGAGTAGCGCGGCAGCGAAGAGGCTACCGCCGGGGCGTAGATGCAATGACCGACCGCCAGAGGGGTATGGCGAGTCGAGCACATACCGAAAACTCGGGGCCAGATAAAGATCCTCGCGCCGGTAGACGTGGGCCCAGGTATAGGTCGGAGAGCACTCTCCGATGGCAGCGGCCCCGTCGGCGCGGTCGAAGAGCGACTCGTACCACCTACGGCCGCGGGGCCAGTTCTGCTCTGCTACGAAGAAGTTCGGCTCGCCGAAGATCCCGCCGCGGCCGAGGAACACGTCGGGATGGTCACCGAGGTAGTGACCAAGGCTTACGGTCCCCGCCTTCATCGCGCCGATCACCACGAAGGTCGGCAGGGTCATCGCGTCGTCACCGCAATCGATGTCTTCCAGTCGCCGCCGGATTCAGCGCCGGGTAGACATTCTCTGCCGCCCAATCCGGGACGGGCGAAGGGTTTTCCCGGTCCTTCGCCCGTCGCCCGTTGCCTGGCGGCTCAGCCGCGCAGGATGGGCGCGGTCAGGCACGTCGGCCCGCCGTCACCCTTGAGCGATATCTCAGAGCCGTCGTAGACGTATACCTCGCAGCCCGCCGAGGTCAGCGCTGCGCGCGTCTGTGGGTTGCCATCGAGCATGACCACGACGCCCGGACGAACGGCCAGCACATTGCACGCCATGGTCTCGTATTCCTGCGCAGGCACCGCGATGATGCGGATGCTCCGCGCGGCGAGCTCCTCCATCAGCGGAACCGGGGCCAGCGGCGGGTACACCACGGCCAGATCGTCAGCCACGGGCGAGATGACCGACATCAGATGCAGCACGTGCTCGGGACCGCGGTCGTGCGGCATGTCGGCAGAGCCGACAACGACGTCCTCGGCGGCCATGATCTCGCGCAGCTGATGGATTCCGGCGGCGTTCGTGCGGTAGCTGCGACCGACGACCATCGTGCGTTCGTCCAGCCAGATGATGTCGCCGCCGTCAGCCCTTGCCGCGCCGGTCAGCTCGGCAACGACCGGCACTCCGGCGGCCTCCAGCGCCGTGCCGAGCAGCGGCGGCTCATCTGCCCTGGCCGGCTTCGACATCTGGAACAGCACTGCACCGCGTCCGGTGACCATGCCCGGATCCCGCACATAGGTGGCATCCACCATGCCGTCTGCAGCGCCGGCGAGCTCGACGGCACAGCCCAGGTCAGCGAGAAGCTGGCACAGCCGGTCATGCTGCCGCGCGAGCAGATCGGGGTCAGGCGTGCGCCAGTCAGCCGCTGCGAAGTCGCCAGACGTCACCGGCCTGCGCAGCAGCACCCGTCGCAGCGGAGCGACCATCGACCGGACGCCCACGCGTATCCACGGTGCCGGCTGCTCCTGCAGGCTTCTTTTGTCGCTTTCGTTCATGGGTCCAGTATCCGGCCGGCCAGCGCAACGTAGCGGACCCGGACCGCTAGACAGGATGGCCGTCGCCCAGCTCGGTGATCCAGGCGGCGGTGACGGCGAGATCGGCGTCCTGCTTCGCCCGCTTAGTCAGGCCCGGCATGCTCGCGCTCCTGCTCGTGAGGACGGGGACGGACGCGCTGGCCCCGGCCGGCAGCGCTGGGCGTTCCGCTTCCGCCTTCACCCTGGTCAGCGAGAGCGCCAGCGCGGGGCACATGTCCACTGCCTGCTTAGCCTCGTGGCTCAGCCAGAACGGCACCGGAGCGTCGAGGAACTCCGGGTAACCGTGCTCGTCCAGCTGGACGAGCTCGGGCACCAGCCGGGCGCACAAGCCATGCCCCTGGCAGCGCGTCCAGTCGACGGTGAACTGCGTCTCGCCATGCGCGGCCGGAAGCGGGAGCACGCCGAGCGCTGGCCGGCCGCAGCTGCCCCGGAACAGATGCTGGCTCAGGTCGGCGGCGAAGACGTCGAGGGCGGAGGTGATGAACCTGCCGGTGCCGTCGGGATGGTTGCACGCACCGCGTCCGCGGATACCGCCCGCTGTCCGCCGGACTGCCTCGACCTGGTCGAGGCCGCCGCTGCCCGCGGTGATCGTAGCCAGCGACTTGGCGACGGCCGGCAGGCCGAGCTTGCAGGGCCCGCACTGACCGGACGACTGGCCCGCCATGTACCCGGCCACCCGGGCCACCTCACTGAGCGGGCAGCTCTCCTCGCCGAGCACGAGCACCACGCCCGCCCCCAGCATCCCGCCCGCGGCCGCGAGACCCGCCCGGCTGACGGGGATGTTGTACGCCGCCTCCGGACTCAGCCACATGCCGTGGTAGCCGCCCACGAGGACGCCGTGCGCCATTGACGCCTGGCAGATGTCCAGGATGTGGCCCAGGGGTTCGCCGGACGGCGTCTCCACGACCGCCGGCCGCCCCACCGATCCGCCGACGGTGAGCAGCACGGTGCCGGGCTCATCGGGAGCGCCGGCCGAGGCGTACCCGGCAGGCCCCAGCATGGCGAGGACAGCGATCTGGGCGAAGGTCTCCGCGTTGGACAGCAGCGTCGGCATGCCGTGGACACCCGAGTCGCTGGTCCTTGTCTTGGTGCCCGGCGGCAGCGCGCGATCGCCGTTGACGGCGCTCACCAGCGCACTGCTCTCCCCGGATACGAAGCGGTCCGGTACAGAGACCAGCCGGACCAGCCGGCTGATCCCGCTGTCGGCTGCGACGGCTTCCAGCATCGACCTGGCGTGCGGCCCGTCGCCTGCCACCGCGATTACTATCTCGCGCGCGTTCAGTGCCCTCGCCACTATCAGGGCGCCGTCGAGCACCAGGTAGGGAGACCGCGTAAGCAGCATCTTGTCCTTGCCGCTGCCCGGCTCGCCCTCAGTGCCGTTGACCACGACAACCGGCCGCCGTTTGCCGCCGCTCGCCGTCAGGACCGCACGCAGTTTGCGCGCTACCGGGAAAGCAGCACCGCCGCGGCCGCGCAGGTCGACCTGCTCGCATATCCGGATGAGATCGACGGCGGACGGCGCTGGCAGCGTCCCGAAGACGGCCCGGTGCTCGGCCAGGTCGAGCCGGGAGTACCGGTCAAGCCCCGCGGTGACGCGTGCCTGGCCCACCCGGAAGAGCGCGGGCGCCGGCTCCATCAGCGCTCCCATCCGTCTGGCCGGCCGGCCGCTGGCCAGCCCTGCCAGTCCTGCCAGTCCTGCCAGTCAGCGTCATACTCGGGCAGCGGAGAGCCTCGCCAGCCCTGGCGACCAGGCTGGGGTGCACGAGCGCTCGGACCTACCGGAAGCGCGGGCTGTGCCGTTCCGGCGATGCGGCCATCGGCGAAGCGCGGGAATACCTGGGCGGCGGACGGCTGGGGCGGCAGCGGCGAGGAGACACGGTCGGGTAGACCCACAGCGGAGTTCCGCCCGCGGGCTTGCATCACGATTCTGAGCGTGAGCGCTAGTCCCGCGAGAGCGAGGCAGCCACCGTAGCTCCAGTCGACGTACGGCTTGGCCGACCGGCCCGCGAGCAGACCGTGCAGGATGCCCAGCAGCCAGGCGACGTAGGCGATGGCGTGCAGTGCCCGCCATAGCCAGCGCCGGGATGCCGTCGCGAACCTCGCGCGCAGGATGCCGGTGATGATGACAACGATGAGCAAGTCGGACGCTAGCGTGCCGAGGCCCATAAAGAATGTTCTGCGGCTCGCCAGGAACGGCACGAACCCGTCAATGAGACTTGCCCGGTGCGCGAGGATCTCGAGCATGATGTGGTTGGCCAGCGCCGATATGCCGACGAGCGAGATCATCCGGTGCAGCCCCTGCGCCAGGATCCTCGTCTCCGGCGACACGAGGACCCGGTCGCTTGCCAGCAACCCGGCGCCGACCGCCGCCGTGAGCGCGACCAGCGCGAACACGCCCGAGTAGAACAGCAGGAATCGCTCGATGTCTGCCGAGATCCGCACGGGGGCGCTCGTGCCGCCAGTGTCGGCGACGACTACCGCAAGCGCGGGCAACAGCAAGCTCAGGACAGGGACCGACAGGATCAGGGCGGCACGCCCGCGGCCCGTTTCCTTGCTCTCTCCTAGTTGCTCGATCCGGACATGACGGCGATAACGCCTGTGCATGGTAGCTCTACCATTCCTCATCCCCTACGGAGACGACTTGCGTGTCAGGCACCAGCCTGTGAGCTGATGCCGTTGCGCTTGGCAGCATGGCCGGCGCACGTGGTCCCGCCCTCGACGAACGTTACCGGATCGATAGGTTCGTTCACGTCGAAACGATCAACAAAGGACGCATAGGCACCGTCATGGCCGAAACTTCGCACGTCAGAGGCGTCGCTAGCTCTTGTTCTCGATCTCCCGGGAGGTGGTCGAGAACTGCCAGCCGAGCCGCCGGGCCACACCGCGGCGGCCGGTACAACGCTCCTGCCGCCGGGAACGAGCACACCGTGGCGGCTGCCTTCGGCGGCTGGCGGCAGGGCTTCGTCTCGAACATCACCAACCCCAAGGTCCTGGTTTTCTACCTGGCCGTGCTCCCTCAGTTCCTCCATCCGGGAACCGCTCCAGGCCGGCTGCTGGCGTTCGCATGGAGCCATGCCCTGCGGTCTTTGCTCTAGCTGCTTACCGTGAGCGCAGGGCTCACGCGCGTCCGGCAGTTGCTCTCGCGCCGGTCGCGCGACGGACTCTGGATGTAGCGACTGGCACTGCGCTCCTCGGCTTCAGCGCCAAACTTGCAGTGGAACGGATCTGACGCGCGGCTGTTCAGTCTGGCAGGTTGGCCGCGTAGATCCAGTCGAAGCCGTCGTATCCGGTCCCGTCGAGGTGTTCTGCCCGGCTGAGTCCGGCCTTGATCGCCACCCGGTGGGAGGCGGTGTTGGCCGGGCGGACACGGGCAATCAGCGGCAGGTCGGGTCCATAGCGGAACGCCCACGTCGCGACTGCAGCGGCCGCTTCGCCAGCGAAGCCCTGACCCCAGGCCGAGGTTGCAAAGCGGTAGAAGAGGTTGAGTACCTGCATGCCGCAAAGGTCCATGGACTTGATCCCGCAGAAGCCCAGCTGCTCATCAAAGCCCTGGCGCCGGACGACCCAGTACCCGTATCCGCACCGTTGCCACTGCTCATCCCAGCGCCGATAGAGCGACTCGGCCTCCTCGAACGTCGCGAGCGCGTCGGAGGGATTGTGCAGGCAGGTCTCGGGATCATGGTGGATGGCGAAGATCGAACCGATATCCGCTTCGGCCGGACGGCGCAGCGACAGCCGGGCCGTCCGCAGTTTCCTGGCCGCCGGGGCCCGGTCGCTCATGCGACGATCGTAAACGTCATCAGTGACGAGCCGGGAGTCCGCCAGCCGGGCCGTTCTGCGGGATGATGCTGACCATGGGTTATGAATATTCTCGCGGCTGGCGCGACCTCACGAAGGTGGTCGTGCCGCCGATCATGCTCTCGCTCTTCCGGCGGCAGTGGCAGGGGATGCAGCACGTGCCCCGGCAGGGCGGGCTGATCGTTGCCGCGAATCACATCTCGGAGGCAGACCCGCTGGTGCTCTGCCACTACCTGCACGCGAGCGGCCGCTACCCGGTATTCCTTGCTAAGTCGTCGCTGTTCGACAGCCGGCTTGTGGGCCGACCGGTACGCGGCACCGGGCAGATACCGGTCTACCGGGACGCGGCTAGCGCCGCGGCTGCACTCAAGCCTGCCGAAGAGGCGCTTGCGGCCGGGCAATGCCTGGTCGTCTACCCTGAGGGCACCTGCACCCGCGATCCGGACCTCTGGCCGATGACCGGGCAGACCGGGGCGGCGAGGCTGGCGCTTGCCACCGGGACTCCCGTGCTCCCGCTGGCATCGTGGGGAGCTCACGAATTGCTGCCCTACCCCAAAGGCGAGAAAGGCGGCCTGGCAGACACGCTCAAGCCCGGATTTCACCCGTTCCCGCGCAAGACCGCCCAGGTCATTGCTGGTCCGCTCGTAGATCTCAGCCGTTACCAGGGGCAGCCGCTCAACGCTGCGACGCTGCACGCCGCGACTGCGGACATCATGGCAGCGATCGCCGCTCTGGTCGGCGAACTGCGTCACGAGACACCGCCGGCTGAGTTGTATGACCATCACAAGGCCATCGAACAGCGCAGGGCAACGTCACTCGGCAGCCCGTAGCGCCCCGCGTGCCGACCAGCGGTAGCGGGGCCGCCAGCCCAGCAGCGTCTTCGCGGTCGAGCAGTCCACCAGGGCGCGATCCGGGGCGGCGCGATACCGGTCGGGCCCGCGAACCGGAACCTCCGGAGTCAGGCGGCGGGCCATTTCCAGGCTTGGCGCCGAGGCGGCAATGTCGTCGGCACACAGCAGTGCGCGGACGTGGCCATCGACCGGTGCCGCAAGCGCGCACTCCACCGCGGCCGCTACGTCGCGCGCATCCACAAATCCGCCGAACTCCCAATGCGGCGTCCACTCCGCGGCAGGGTCAGCCTGCCAGCGCATTTCGGCCCGCTGATAGAACTCGGGCAGCCATACGTGCACCGGGCGCAAGCAGATCGTGGCGATACCGATCCGGCCGCTGAAGCCTTCGCACAGATCCTCGCTCAGGACCTTGGACATGCCATAGGGCCGGCCCGCACGGCGCGGGTGCGCGTCGTCAAGCGGCAGGTAGTCAGGAACTCGCTCGCCCTCTGCCGTCCCGAACACCTGTGCACTGGAGAAGTGCACCACGCGCGTCACGCCAGCGGACTGCGCCGCTAGCAGCGCATGCCAGGTGCCGAGCACGTTCACGGCCATGATCTGTTCGGGTGAGCCCGCCGAATCATGAGCAAGAGCCGCGAGGTGGACGATCGCTGTGCAGCCCGCCGCTGCCCGCCGGACCGCGCCGGCGTCGAGCACGTCCTGGCCGTCAGCGATGTCGAAGCCGGTGATGTCGTGACCCTGATCAGCCAGGTGCGCGGCGACCACCGAGCCGACACCACCCCGCTGGCCGGTGACGAGAATGCGCATACCGACAATGATCCACGCGAACTAAGCCGCGCGTCACTTGACCGAACCTGCGGTCAGGCCGCCCACTACCTTGCCCTCGATGAAGGCAAACAAGATGATCACCGGAATAGTCGCGACCACCGAGCCGCCCAGCAGGTGCTGCCAGTCGATCTGGTACTCGCCGATGTAGCTGTTCAGCGCAACGGTCAGTGGCGCGGTCGCGTTGTTGGTGGTCAGCGTCAGCGCAACAATGAACTCATTCCAGGCCGCGATGAAGGTGAAGATCAGCGCGGTGACTACTGCTGGCCAGGCGACCGGCAGGACGATCTTGAGCATCGCGCCAAACCGGGTAGTGCCGTCGACCAGTGCTGCCTCCTCCAGATCTCTAGGGATCGAGCTGAAGTAGGCATTGAGGATCCAGATAGCGAAAGCGAGGTTGAAACCTGCGTTCACGAGAATGAGCGACCAGACTGAGTTGATCAGGTTGAGATCGTTGAATTGGCGGTAGATGCCCACCACCAGCGCGGTCGGCTGAAACATCTGGGTGACGAGCACTAGCACCAGGAAGAGCGCGCGACCGCGGAACTTGCGCTTGGCCGAGTAATACGCGGCCGGTATTGCCACCAGCAGCACCAGGACGGTCGCACCGCCCGCGATCTCCAGGCTGGTCTCGATGTTGCGTCCGAGACCCGTGCTCCACAGCGTCACGAAGTTCGACCAGACGAAGTGAGTTGGCAGGTAGTCGGGATCGAGCAGCTGACTCTGCGGGCGGAGCGCCGTGATCACCATTTCCAGGTACGGCAGCAAGAAGATCACGGCGATGACATAGGCGGCTGCCGCTGCGACCGCGGTGCCCAATTTCGGCATCCGCCGCCGTGCCCTCCCGGTGGCTGGTGCCTGCGTGCTGACCGAGACTGCGGCCATGTCAGTTGACCTCCGACTTCCACCGGCTCGTCCTGAGGAACGCCAGCACGATGACGATCACGATCGCGAAGTTGACGACGGACATCGCGCCCGCCTCGCCGATGTCGCTCTGCTTGAGGATGTACATGAACACCGTGGTCGTGGACGTCTCATAGCCTGGACCGCCGCCCGTCATCTCCCAGATGATCGGGAACGAGTTGAACACGTTCATCAGGTTGATCAACGTCGCGATCAGCGCGGCACGGCGAAGCAACGGCAGTGTTATCGAGCGGTAGGTGGCCAGGCGCGACGCTCCGTCAACCCGCGCAGCCTCGTAGATATCCCGCGGAATAGCCTGCAGCCCGGCTAGCAGTGTGTAGGTCGAGAACGGCAGGGACACGAAGATGGCGACGGCCATCATCCAGGCCATAGCGGCGTCCGGCCTGCCGAGCCAGTCGGCGGTATTGGAATTGAAGTTCTTGACGATGCCGAGCTGGTGTAGCAGCACGTTGATGACGCCGTTGTTCGGATCGAGCATCCAGCGGAACACGATCGCAGTCATCATCACCGACGCGGCCCACGGCGCGATGAGCGCCCACCGGGCCACGCGCCTGCCGGGAAACCGCTGGTTGAACAGCTGCGCGAGGGGCAGGGCGATCGCCATCGTGACCGTCACCACGACCACGGTCCAGATGACCGTCCTTACCACTACGGAGCCGAACGCCGGTTCGTGGAACAGCGTCGAGTAGTTCTTCGTGCCATTGGAACCGAGCACAATGCCAATGGGCGAGATGTTCTGGAACGAGGTCTGGAACATCTCGTATACGGGCCAGATCACCGCGAAGACGATGAGGCCAGCGGCAGGTCCGACCCAGGCCAGGGGCAGCAAGCGGCGGCCGAGTCGTCGTCCGGCACCTGGCACGCGTCCGTCCGGTCGTCGCTTTGGTGCCTGTACACCAGCCGCGACCACTCCCGCGGTGGTCTCTTGCATGCTGATCTCCGAGATAGTGCCTTGACGGTGGGTTAGCGCAGCGGCGTCGCTTGCGATGACGCGTCGTGGGGGTCGCGGTTGCCGCGACCCCCACGACGGTCGGTACCTGCAGGCTGACTCTGCTCCGCGGCTGACTCAGCTCTGCGACTGACTCAGCTCTGCGACTGACTCAGCTGGTCGAGGTTGCCTTCTGCTGGAGCGCACCGAGGACCGACGCCGGATTCCCGCCGATGGCGCTACCGATCGTGGTCTTGATGTCGTCGTCAACCTGCTGCCAGTTCGCGGTCGACGGATACAGCGTGCCGCTCGGCAGCCGCTTCAGGAACGGCGCGAACGTTGCGTCCGACGACAGGGCGTTAATGGCCGACGTCGTAGCCGGCAGCAGGTCGTACTCCTTGTCGAACTGCACCTGGTACTTGTCCTGGTAGACGAAGTCCAGGAACTGCTTGATCTGGCTCGCGTGTCCCTGGGTGTTCAGCGCGACGATCGAGTCAGCCACGGCAAGCGTGCTGCTCAACGGTCCGTTCTTGCCAGCGATGTCGGTCGATGCCCAGTCCGACGAGGTCAGCTTCCCGGCTGCCTGGATGATCGGAATGAGTGCCGGCGATCCGTTGATCATGCCGACCTGACCTGCCGCGAACTGCTCCCACAGGGGGGTGCGGTCCTGAGTGCCCGGCCCTGGCTCAGTGTCGCCCGCCTTCACCAGGCTGTTCAGGAACTGGAAGGTCTGGATGTTCTGCGGGCTGTTGATGTCGTACTTGCCGCTGCTGTTCAGGTAACCACCGCCGTTGCCGAGGAACCAGAGCAGCGACTCGGCTTCTGCCTCTTCCGAGCCAAGCGGTAGGCCGAAGCCGATCTTGCCCGTCTTCTGCTTGATCTTCGCGGCGTCGGTCTTCAGTTCCGCCCAGGTGGTGGGGGGCGTAGCGATACCGGCCTTGGCGAACAGCTGCTTGTTGTAGAAGAGCGTCCGCGAGCTGGTCGTGAACGGCATGCCGTAGGCGGTGCCCTTGTAAGAGTCCGCGGTCATGAATAGCTTCAGCATGTTGTTGTACGTGCTTGCGGAGAGCACTTTGCTGGCCGGGTAGGCGATGCCGTCCTGCGCGAACTCCAGCGGCGACTCGCCCTCGATGATGTCCGGGTACTGCTTGTTCTGCAGCATCGTCTGGACCTTGCTGTCGATGATGTCCCAGTTGTAGATCTGAAACGTCACCTTGATCTTCGGGTTCTGCTTCTCGAACGCGGTGATGATCGCTTGCCAGTACTTGGCCGTGGTGTTTGCCGGCCCGGTGCCGTAGTCAGGCACGACCATCGTGAGAGTGGTCTGCCCGCTGCTTCCCGAGCCGGAGGACGAAGACCCGCATGCCGTCAGGGCGAGCAGCGCACTCGCACCAATAGCCACGGTCCCGGCCAGGCGTCGCTTGATCAAGTGAGGCCCCCATCTGTTGGTCAGGCAGCACGCAACCGCCGCACCAGCGACTGCGTGCCAATAGCTGATAACAACTAAAAAGATTGTTTTCAGTACCTAACACTGGCGAAGCACTAGAGTCTAGATAAGTTATCTAAATGTGACAATAAGTATTTAATATTAATAAATCGTAAAAATCGTTTCGGATGACGCCCGCCAGACATCAGATCGAGGTCAGGACGATGTTTGGTCGGCCCTGCGCCGCTCGCCAGGACCCGCTGGAGACTGGCAACGCCGCGGCCCGTCACCTGCAACGGGCCTGTTGGCTGCCGCCAGGACGTGGCCGACTCGAGCCTGCCGACAACCGTGGCCGCGCTCACCGGCCGAGTAGCCTCTCGCTATGCCCGCTGTCGATCTCACCCTTCACGTCGATCCGTGGCAGGAGAGGTAGCGGATGGACCCGGCACGGGCGCTGCGGCAGATCGCCTTCCAGCTCGAGCGCGCCAGCGCGCCGACCTACCGCGTCCGCGCCTTCAGGCGTGCTGCCGAGGTAGTTAGCGGCCTTCCCGATGGCGAGCTTGCCCGTTTGGTCCAGACCGGCAATCTGCAATCCCTGGCTGGGATAGGCCCAGCCACGGCCGAGGTAGTTACTCAAGCCGCCTCGGGCCAGCATCCGGAGTACCTCGCCAAGTTGCTCGGCGTGGCTGAGCATGCGCCAGTCAGCGCGATGCGCGAGGCTCTGCGCGGTGATTGCCATGCGCATTCGACGTGGTCTGATGGAGGCAGTCCGCCTGCCGAAATGGCCGAAGCCGCCCGCGAACTCGGTCATGAGTGGATGGCCCTCACCGACCACTCTCCAAGGCTGACCGTCGCGAACGGGCTGTCCGTCGAACGACTGGAGGAACAGATCGAACTGGTCCGCCACCTGAACGCTGACCTTGCGCCCTTCCGGGTCCTGACTGGGATAGAGGTCGACATCCTCGAAGACGGGACGCTTGACCAGCGAGAGGATCTGCTGGCCCGGCTGGATGTAGTGGTGGCCAGTGTCCACTCGAAGCTCCGCATGCCCGGCCGCGAGATGACTCCGCGCATGATCACAGCGGTGTCCAACCCACACGTAGACGTGCTCGGGCACTGCACGGGCCGGATGGTCGCTGGCCGGGGCAGACCCGAGTCGGAGTTCGACCCAGAACGGGTCTTCGGTGCCTGTATCCAGCACGGTGTTGCTGTCGAGATCAATTGTCGGCCCGAGCGCCAAGATCCGCCTGATCGGTTGCTGCGGATAGCGGCCGACATGGGCTGCCTGTTCGCTATCGACACCGACGCGCACGCGCCAGGCCAGTTGGACTGGATCGGCAGCGGCTGCATGCGGGCAGAGGCCATGGGCATCGAGCCCGACCGCGTGCTCAACACGCGAAGCGCTGACCGGGTCAGCCTGCGCTGAGAGCACCAACGGCTGTTTCCGGGGTACACACTGGTAGCGCTCGAACGGCCGTTATCCTGACCGGCATCGAAGTCGACGGACCGGCAGGACCCGCCGGACCGGCTCCTGCAGCTAGCAGCACAACTGGGCTGCCTGTTCGCCATCGACACCGACGCACACGCACCTGGCCAGCTCGACTGGATCGGCGACGGCTGTGACCGGGCGGAGAAGTTCGGCATCAGCGCGGACCGCGTCATCGACACCAGATCCTGGCGCGGCCTCACCCAGCCTCGTCGCTAGGGCGCGGCGGCTCTGTCACTTGCCGGGTACTCCACCAGCGACACGATGCGGCTGGCCATGAACCGTGCAGTCCGCACCGGCGTGCCGGTGCGGGTCACCTCGCTGACCTCCACCAGCCCGCGGCGATTCGCGACCTCGACACGTCGGCCGGCTCGGGTCGCTGCCACCTCGTACGAGCGGGTGCCCTCACCCACGTCGACCACGATCTCGATGCGGTCACCCTTCATGGCGCTCACCCACCCATCGAACGTTAATTCGATACCCGGAAAACACTGGCCCGAAACTCACCGCGGTAAAGGCGGTGATGTGCGGCCATGCCCGCACACGTGCCGTTAGAAAGTGGCTACGGGGCGCATAACTAGTTCAGGTGAGGAAGCCAACTTACCCAGGTGGCGAGGGTTCACGAGGGGCACGGCCTGCTTTAGCCTGGAACCTGCGAGCGTGTGGCTGCGAGCATGTGGCTGACGGTAGGGAGGCCCGGATGCCACGCACGATCAGGTACTGGGTGGCGTCGGCGGCTGCGGCCGCGGCGCTGGGCTGGGCTGCCTGGCCGGGCGCGCCAGCCAATCCCGCCACCTTGATCAGCCGCGTCGACGTGATCGCTACTGTGCTCATCCTCGCCGGGCTCCCGCTGCTTGTCCGCCGCAAGTTCGGGCCCGCCGGCCGTAAGCGACTGCCGCGGCTCCTGCGCACCGTCGGCTATGCAGCGGTGTTCGGGCTCATGCTCGTCAAGGCCGATGTCGAGCGCGTCGAGATGGCCCATTTCCCGGGTCCCTCGCTTGCTGGCATCTGGGTCGGCGAGGTCGTGTTCCTGTTCGTGATCGCGGCGTACGTCGCCGCCCTGCTCGCCGTCACCGCCGAGCGTCCGCCGGCCCGGCCGGCCACGCTCGCTATTGGCACCGGAGTCGGCCTGCTGCTCGGGCTGGCCGTTTTCGTGCTGCGGCCGCTAGCCAACCACGTTCATATCGCGAACCGGTGGCTGGCGGACTTGTACGACCTGGGCAAAGCCGCCGCTGTGCTGCTCGTCCTCTACGCCGCGATCAGGGCAGCGATCGCCGCCGCGCGGCGCATCTCGCGCCACGACGACAGCACGGTGCCCGTCGCCGATGCGCGCGCACGGCAGGGTTTCGCCGCCGGGCTTTGCCTCGGAGTCGCCGCAGCACTGGTCGTCTCGGTACTCGGGATCACCACGATCGCGCTCATGCCGCGCGCCGCCGGCAGTATCCAGTGGACATTGCCTCTGCACGTGTTCGATCCCGGCCGCGGTCGTCCGCTCACGCCTGGCTACGTCACTGGATTCGAGGTGAGCTTCAGCCAGGCCGCCGCTGGCTACCTGCTCGTCCTGATCTTCTTCCCGCTTCTCGGCGCCGGACTTGGCGCCTGGGGCGGGCTCTTCGCCGCCGGCGATTCCGGGCCGAGGCCTGGAGGCGGCGGGGGCGGCGGCGGGCCGGACGACCCGGCTCCGGAGCCAGGCCCGCCCGACGGCGGCCTGAGCCTGCTGCCGGAGCGCGACCTGCCACTCGACTTCCCCGACTGGGACGAGCTTGAGGAATTCCCTGAGCTTCTCGATCCGTCAGCACCAGACCGGCTCCCTGCAGGCCTGCCCGGATGACCGGCTAGCGGTCCAGCCCGCCGCGGGACACTAGCTGCTGCGCGATGACATTGCGCTGGATCTCGTTGGTGCCCTCGCCGACAATCATCAGCGGCGCGTCCCTGAAGTAGCGCTCGACGTCGAACTCGGTCGAGTAGCCGTAACCGCCATGGATCCGCACCGCATTCAGCGCGATCTCCATCGCGGCCTCGGACGCGAACAGCTTGGCCATCCCGGCTTCCATGTCGCACCGCTCGCCAGCGTCGTAGCGCTCCGCCGCGAACCGCACCAGCTGCCTGGCGGCCGTCAGCTTCGTTGCCATGTCTGCCAGGTACGCCCCGATCTGCTGGTGCTTCCAGATCGGCTGGCCGAAGCTCTCCCGTTCCCTGGAATATCGCAACGCATCGTCGAACGCGGCCTGCCCGACGCCGACCGCACGGGAGGCGACCTGGATACGGCCGATCTCCAGGCCTTTCATCATCTGGGCGAACCCGCGCCCGGGAGTTCCGCCGAGCACCGCGTCGGCCGGGGCCAGGTAGTCGGTGAATGACAGCTCGCAGCTCTCCACCCCCTTGTACCCGAGCTTCGGCAGGTCACGGGAGGCAACAAGGCCAGGTCCGTGCTCGACCAGCAGGACGCTGATCCCGGTGTGCCGCGGCTTGGCGTCAGGATCGGTCTTGCACAACAGCGCGATGAGCTGCGACCGCCGCGCGTTCGTGATCCAGGTCTTCGCGCCGTTAATCAGGTACCCGTCGCCGTGACGGCGCGCGACCGTCGTCATGGCCTGCAGGTCCGAGCCGCCGCCGGGCTCGGTTAGCGCCATCGTCGCGCGCACCTCGCCGGTTGCCATCCGCGGCAGGTAGCGCTGCTTTTGCTCGTCGGTACCGAACGCGAGGAGCAGCTTGGCGACGACAGTGTGGCCGCCCATCGCACCTGCGAGGCTCATCCAGCCGCGGGCCAGCTCGGCGGTGACCTCCGCGTAGCACGGCGTCGAGACCGGCGCCTCGCCGTATGGCTCCGGGATCGCCAGCCCGAAGATCCCGAGCGCCTTCATCTGCCCGATCAGCTTCTCGGGGTACTCGTTAGCGTGTTCCAGCTCGCGAGCCGCCGGGCGGACCTCGCGATCGACAAACTCCGCCACGGTTTCGACCGCTGCACGCTCTTCCGCCGACAGACCGCTCACCCGCACTCCCTCGCCGGAAGCCTGACCACTACGTTCGGTTCACATAGTAATGAGGAGCCCCGTGCCGTCGCGGGGGCAGGAGGAGCCGATGCATTCCGACACCGCCGGGCGCGGTCCCTGCTTCGACGAGCTGACAGTCGGCCAGCAGTTCGGCGCGCCCGCCATCACGCTCACCACCGGCCTGGCTGCCGCGCATCAGGCGATCACGGGGGACAGGCTCGCGCTGGCGCTGGACCACGAATTGTGCCGTGCGGTCACCGGCGGTGACCCGCTCGTCTCACCTGCCCTGGTCTGGGACGTCGCGATCGGGCAGTCCACGGTCGTGACGCAGCACGTCAAGGCCAACCTGTACTACCGCGGCCTGGCCTTCATCCGCGCCCCGCGCATTGGCGACACGCTGCGAACTTCGACGCAGGTAGTCGCCCTCAGGCAGAACCGCCCGCGCGAGGGCCGCGCCCCGACCGGACTGGCCGCGCTGCGGATCACCACGACTGATCAGCAGGACCGCCCGGTACTGGACTTCTGGCGCTGCGCCATGCTGCCGCTGCGCGACGAGGCCCGCCAGACCGGACACGCCGACGACCTCGACCAGGTCGGTCACGACATCGCCGCGGGCGATCTCGGCACGCTGGCCAGCGGCTGGGATCTGGCCGCGCTCGCCGCTCGCGCGGGCGGCCCGCACCCGGCTGATCTGCGCGCCGGGCAGAGCTTCGAGGTGGCCGGGGGCGATGTCGTGTCGGCTGCACCGGAACTTGCCCGCCTCACCCTGAACATCGCGGCCGTGCACCACGACAGTCAAGCGGGCGGGAACGCACGCTTGGTCTACGGCGGGCACGCCATCGGGCTCGCGCTCTCGCAAGCAGCCAGGGCGCTGCCGGCGCTGGCGACCGTCGTCGGCTGGCACGGCTGTGACCATCTGGCACCGGTGCGCGAGGGCGACACCCTGCGCAGCACGATCACCGTCGAACAGGTCCATCTCCTGCCGGGCGGCGGCGGGCTTGCCCACCTGCGCTCCGTGGTGCGCGCGGACGGGCCTCCCGAACACGAAGTGCTCAACTGGCGCTACATCGCGCTGCTGGCTTAAATGCCGCCGGCCAGCGTGCTCGGTTACGTAGCCGCGCTTACCGAGGAACTGCAGCGCGCGTCGGGCGGCCTGGTGCTGGCTGCATACCTGCACGGGTCGGCGGCACTCGGCGGCTGGCTGCCGAGCAGTGACGTCGACGTGCTGTTCATCGCCAGGGACGAGTGCAGCGCCGGGAAGCTCGACATCATGGCCAGGTCACTCGCGGACAGCCACGACGTCTGCCCGGGCCGCGGGCTGGAGTGCAGCGTCGTGAGTCAGTCCGCTGCCGCCGCCGCCGCGCCGCCGTGGCCGTTCCTGTTGCACGTCGCGACCGGCCCGGCAGAGCCAGGTGGCAGCCGGATTGTCGTCGGCCGCAGCCAGCACGGCCGCAGCCACCACGGGGCGGATTCACGCGGAGACAGCGACCTGCTGATGCACTATGCCGTGTGCCGGGCAGCCGGCTGGGCGGTATCCGGTCCGCCGCCGCAGCAGCTCATCGGCCCGGTGAGCAGGAAACAGATCCTCTCCTACCTGGCCGGCGAGTTGCACTGGGGGCTGGAGAACGCGCCGGAGGCTTATGCCGTGCTGAACACCTGCCGCGCTCTGGTCTACCTAGCCGACGGCGAGCTCGTGTCCAAGGTCGCCGGCGGCGACGCCGCGCTGCGCCGCGGTCTCGGCCCTGCCGGGCTGATCCGGCGCGCCCTGGCGCAGCAGCAAGGCCGGGCGGCGCCGCAGCAACCGGATGCTGACGTCGCTGCATTCGTCAGGGCCGCGGCCGCCGCCCTGGCTGACGCTGCCAGCGCGCCGGGTTAGGGCATACGCATAACTCCGGGCTCACCAGAGGTTGCGCGCTGGCGTGGTAACGGTCGTCAGGAGTCAGCGATGCTGCTGAGCAGTGCTGCGGCGCGGGCGACTACTGCGCGGTCTTCGGCACTGAGGGCGCATAGCTGTTCGTCGAGCCAGGCGTTGCGCTGCGCACGCGCGGCACTGGCGAGTTCGTCGCCGCGCGCGGTGGCGCTGAAGAGTACTTTGCGGCCGTCGCCCGGGTCGCGGGTGCGTACGGCGTAGCCAGCCGATGTGAGGCGGTTCACGGTCTGGCTCATCGAGGCCCCTAAGCAGTGACCCGTGTCTCTAGGCACACGGCAAGCCGGAGAGGCAGGAGCCGAAGTCATGCCCGCAAGTCCCCTCGGTGTCGCATTGCGGAACCGGCGCGCCGGCCACCACACCCTCGTCTGGGCCCGCCCCGACCTGCAGGCTCCGGAGAACTTCATCCTGACCAGCGCCGCCTTCGACCACGGGGCACCCATACCGGGAAAGCACCGTGGCAGGCTGTTCCGCCCGAATATCTCACCGGCCCTCAGCTGGACGCGGCCGCCCGCCGGCACCGTTGAGCTCCTGCTCATCGTGCAAGATCCCGACGTCCCCATCGGGAAGCCAGCCATCCATGCGCTCACGCTGGGCATCGACCCTTCGCTGGCCGGCATCCCGGAGAACGGCCTCGCCAACCCCAGCCCGGTTCCGGGCGTCCGGCACGGGAAAGGCGCGCTCGGCCACCGCGGCTGGGCCGGACCCATGCCGCCCCGATCACACGGACCCCACGCCTACGTTTTTCAGCTCTTCGCCCTCGACCAGGCCCCCGGGCTGCCAGCCGGCTTCACACTTGACGAGGCGATTGCCGCCATCGCAGGCCACGTCACCGGCCGCGCCCGGCTGGACGGAACATACGAAATCCGATAGCACCCGGAACGGGTCGGTACCCCGGCCGCCTCGGCTCAGTGCGATATCAACCACTAGGCTGCGATTGTGACGACCGAGATCGACGGGATCGGCTCCGTTGACCTGGCCCGTTACATCCGGCCCGGCGACCTGGTCGTCTGGGGGCAGGGGAGCGCCGAACCGCTCAGCCTGACCGAGGCGCTTGCCGGGCAACGCGAGCATCTCGGGGGAGTGCGCTGCTTTACCGGCGTGTCGAGTTCGGCAGCAGTCCGGCCGGAGAACTGCGACTACCTGTCCTTCACCTCCTATTCTGGCGCCGGCGCCAACCGCGCGCTGGCTGCCGCAGGCGCACTCGACATCCTGCCCGCGCACTACTCGGAACTGCCGCGGATCCTGAGCCGCGGGCCGCTCAAGGTCGACGTGCTGTTCCTGGCGCTACCGCCGGCTGGCCCCGACGGCAGCTACGGGCTTGGCCTGGCCGCGGACTACGTCGCGACCCTGGTCGGGCACGCACGCACTGTCATCGCCGAGGTCAACGATCGGGTGCCGGACATCGGCTGCGACCGCAGGCTGAGCAGAGACGAGATCGACGTGCTCGTGCACGTCTCGCGCCCGCCGCCGGAGTACCCGGCCGCGCAAGCCCGCGGCGTGGAGGAGGCAATCGCTGCGCAGGTCGCCAAGCTGATCCCGGACGGGGCCACGATCCAGCTTGGCATCGGCGCCATCCCGTCGGCGATCGCGAGCCGGTTGCGCGGCCATCGCGACCTGGGCGTCCACACCGGTGTCAGCACCGACGCGATCGCCGAGCTGATCGAAGCCGGCGTCGTGACCGGCGCCCGCAAGAGCCTCGACCCGGGCCTTGTCGTGACTGGCTTCCTGATGGGCACCCGGCGGCTGATCGCGCACGCTGCTGCCGACGCCTCGATTCAGCTGCGGGACTCGCGCTACACCCACGACCCGGCAGTGCTGGCCGCCCAGCACAAGCTCATTGCCATCAACTCAGCCATCGAAGTCGACCTGACCGGAGCAGTGAATTGCGAGACGGCTGCGGGCCGTTATGTCGGCGCCGTGGGCGGTGCTACCGACTTCCTGAGGGGCGCCGCCAGGTCGCACGGCGGCGTTCCGGTGATAGCCCTTCCCTCAACAGCAGGCGCGGCGAGCAGGATCGTCGCGGAGCTCAGTGGTCCGGCCAGCCAGGCGCGGGCTGACGCGGGCGTGATAGTGACGGAGTATGGAGTAGCCGACCTGCGCGGCCTGACGCTGTCGCAGCGGCGTGACCGGATGCTCGCCATCGCGCATCCCGACCACGCCGAAGCGCTGGAGAAATGGAGAACGCCATGACCACGCGCCGAGCCGCCATCGTCGCGCCGATGCGCACGCCCGTAGGCACGTTCGGTGGAAGCCTCCGCGACGTTCCGGTCGAGGAGCTTGCCGCCACGGTCATCAAGGCAGTGCTCTCCCGGACCGGCATCGACCCGGAACTGATCGAGGATGTCTCGTTCGCTCAGTCTTACGCCAGCGGCGAGGCGCCGTGCATCGGCCGGTGGGCGGCGTTGCAGGCAGGGCTGCCGGTCAGCGTGCCGGGCTTCCAGCTCGACCGGCGCTGCGGCGGCGGCCTGCAAGCGATCGTCACCGCGGCCATGATGGTGCAGACCGGGGCAGCGGACGTAGTGCTGGCCGGCGGCGTGGAGAGCATGAGCAACGTCGAGCACTACACGACGTCGATGCGCTGGGGCGCCAGGTCGGGAAACCAGTTCCTGTATGACCGGCTCGACCGGGGCCGGGAGCGCTCTCAGCCGGAATGGCGGTTCGGCAAGATCTCCGGGATGATCGAGACCGCAGAGAACGTGGCTGAGCAGTTCGGCATCACCAGGGACGAAGCAGACGCCTACGCTGCACGCAGCCAGCAGCGGGCAGCGGCCGCCTGGGCGGCGGGCCTGTTCGACGACGAGATAGTGCCCGTCCAGGTACCGCAGCGCCGTGGCGACCCGGTGACGGTCAGCAAGGACGAAGGCGTGCGGCCGGATACCACTCCGGAGTCGCTCGGCAAGCTTCGCGCCATCATGCCGGGCGGCACCGTGACGGCCGGCAACGCCAGCCAGCAGAACGACGCGGCCGCAGCATGCCTGGTTGTCGCCGAGGACAGGCTGGCAGAACTCGGACTGGAGCCGCTCGGCTACCTGGTCGGCTGGGCGGCCGCCGGCTGCGAGCCGGCCACCATGGGCGTCGGGCCGGTGCCGGCCGTGGCCAAGCTGTTCGCCAGGACCGGGCTGGACTTCGGCTCGATGGACCTGGTCGAGCTGAACGAGGCATTCGCCGCCCAGGTGCTGGGCGTGCTGGCCGGCTGGGGGTGGAACGATCCCGACAAGCTCAACGTCAACGGCTCCGGCATCTCACTCGGCCACCCGATCGGCGCTACCGGCGCGCGCATTCTGGCCACCGGGCTGCGCGAGTTGCGCAGGCGCGAGGGTCGTTACCTGCTGGAGACCATGTGCGTCGGCGGCGGGCAGGGCGTTGCCGCCATCTTCGAGAGTGCACGCTGACACTGCTGGCGCAGCGGCGCTGCTAGGAGCTACTGCTTCCGGAGGCGGCTGGCGTGGACCCGCCGGAGGCGGCTGCCGTGGACGCTTCGCTTGGCGAGGAGGACTGCGTCGGTGTCGGCGACGGGGATGACGGCGGAGACGACGACGGCGGCGCCGATGACGTCGGGCTTGTCGGCGAGGTAGCCGTCTGCGTCGGCGAAGGTGACGACGAGGAGGAGTACCTCGACGTCGGGGCCGGGGACGAAGATGACTTGTGGTTCGTCGGCCCCGACGCCGACCCGCGTGGCGTCGGGAGCAGGCCGGGGCCCGGGTTGCCTTTCGCGTTCGAGCCGCTTCGCTTAGCTCCGCCTGCGGAGCCCGCCAGCCCCGCGCGCGACGTGCCACCAGTTGACGAGCCGCCCGCCGTCGGTCCGCCCGGCGTCACGGCGCTGCTGTGCTGGTGGCCGACAACGTGCGAGATTGCGCTGAACGCTGCGTACCCCACGCCGCCCACGGCGGCCGGTGCCAGCAACAGGCCGGCCATCAGGGCAGACGACAGCAGCAGTTTCCGGCCGGACGGGGTAGCGGTCGGCTGCACAGGGAAGCCGTCCGGCCCGAGGTGCTCAGCGTGCGCGCTCACCGCGTCGCGGTAGGAACTGAAGCGCGGGTCCATGATTACCCGGGCTGTGCGTCGCCATACCGCGGCAGGAAGGGTTAGTAGCCGGACGGCTGATAGCTGATCAGCCCGCACATCCGGGCTCGCCAGGCCGGCCGCTGACGGGCGCAGCGTTTCGCTGGCTTGCGCGGCGAACTTGGCTTTCGCCGAGGCGAGCATGCGCGGCACGCTGCCGGCTTGAACTCCGAGCAGCGGACCCAGGTCACCAATGCTGACATCGTGCCGGTAGAGCAAATCGAGGATCTCCCGGTCCTCGAGCGGAAGCGCCGCGAGGATCGCCCGAAGCGACAGGCCGCTGGCAGCCTCGAAGTCCGACAGCGTGAGCTCGCCGGTCTCGGCGTCGCCGAGGCCGTCGTCGGCCTGGTCAACGAACGCGAGTGCGGTAGCGAGATCCTCAGTGCCGGGCAGCCCGGATGCATCTGGTTCGGCCGCGCCGGCTGGGGGCTGTTCTCCGCTCAGGCACTCCCACCGGCCAAGCGCGAGCACGAAGGCCCGCATCCGGCCGGTGTCCTTCAGGCGGCTCGCTAGCGAGTGCGCTGCGATGAGCGTGACCTGGGTGGCGCTTACAGCCCGCGCCCGGTCGCCGAGCAAGGAGTAGCAGTAATCGAAGAGATGGCGCGCGTGCGCCTCGAACATCTCGGCGAACGCATCGCGGTCATCGCCTTCCCGCGACGGCTGCGCCTGGCCCGGCGGCGACGTGCGCTCGGCCTGGCTAGTCACCGCACCCTCCCCCAAGCGGCCGCTCCCACCCGGCTGATAACCGAAAATGCGGTTCAACGGCGTACACGACGGTAGCGGATGCACCATCACTTTGCCAGTTCCGCACCTGGCGACCGAGCTGTACGCCGAATGCGAAATCTCTTTTCGCTCTGCTCGCCAATGGCTACCGTGCCTTCATGAGGAGCCAGCACGATATCAGCCCGTTCCGCGACAGCCCGTTCCGTGACAGCCGGCGCGCCAGGCCACTATTGCGGACGACGCTCGGCGAGGTGCTGCGCCGGATTCGTCTCGGACAAGACAGGACGCTGTCGGACGTAGCGCAAGCCGCGAAGGTCTCGATGCAGTACCTGTCAGAGATCGAGCGCGGCCGCAAGGAGGCCTCCTCAGAAGTGCTGGCGGCGATCTGCGATGCACTTGAGACCGATCTGCCTGACGTTCTGGCTGCGGTGGGGCGCGAGCTGGCCGGAGCGATGGATCAGCGCGCCACTGTCATCAGGCTTGCTCCTGGTCCGGATCAGCTAGCCGTGTCCCGGCAGCCTGCCCCGCCAGGCGGGGACAACGTCGTCTGCCTGCTCGCGGCGTGATGGCCGGCCTGGGACCGCGGCCGGTTGTGGTCAGCGCTTAGTCGCCGGCGAGTACCTCGTCCAGTGCTTCAAGCAGAAGGTCGGCATGTGCGCGCTGGAACACGAGCGGCGGCCTGATCTTCAGCACGTTTCCGGCCGGGCCGGTCGCGCTGATCAGTATTCCCCGCTCGCGCAGCGCTTCGGTTGTCCGGCGGGCAAGCCCGGCCACTGGCGCGCGCGCCTCATCGGCCAGTTCGACGCCAACCAGAAGGCCTTCGCCCCGGATATCCCCGATCACAGGATGACGATCTGCGAGCCCGGCGAGACCGTGCCGGAGATAGGCGCCGGTGAGCGCGGCATTGTCCAGCAGGCCCTCGTCTGCGATCACGTCGAGTACGGCGAGCGCGGCCGCGCAGGCTACCGGATTGCCGCCGAACGTGCTGAATAGCTCCGTCTCCTCGGGAACGGCCGCGAGCAGGTCGGACCGGGCCACGAGGGCGGCGACCGGGAAGCCATTGCCCATCGGCTTGCCCATCACGACCATGTCAGGCTCGGTGGCTGACTCCTGGAAGCTCCAGAGGTGACTGCCGGACCTGCCATAGCCAGCCTGCACTTCGTCGGCTACTAGAAGGCCGCCAAGTGCCCGCACCCGCCGCGCAACTTCCCGCAGGTAGTCAGGCGGAGGCCACAGGATGCCGTCGGCCGTGAACGCCGGATCGACATACATTGCGGCCAGTCCTCGATCGCCGAGCGCCTGGGCGGCACCGTCGACGTACGCCGCGTACTGCTCGGCCCACCCGTCCTCTTCTCGCCGGTGTGCCCCGCGATAGCCGTACGGTGCGGGAACGGTGGCAATATGGGCAGGCCGCTCTTCCCGCGCCCACTCCTCGGGGGACAGAGCGTGAGTGGCCTCCGTAAGTCCGTGGTACGCGTGGGCGCTCACGACCGCACCAGCCCGTCCGGTGGCGGCGCGGGCGATCCGCCAGGCGAGGTCGTTAGCCTCGCTGCCGGAGTTCACCATCAAAACGGCATCCAGCCCTGGCGGCATTGTGGCCTGGAGCCGTTCGGCGAGTTCGACGACCGCCTCGTGCAGGTAGCGGCTGTGCGTCGCGAGCAAGCGCTGCTGCTGCGCCACCGCGGCCGCGACGCGCGGGTGGCTGTGACCGACCACCGGCACATTGTTGTAGCAGTCCAGGTAGCGGCGGCCGTCGGGGTCGAACAGCCAGACGCCCTCGCCGCGGACCAGATGCACCGGGTGCTGGTAGAACAGCGGCGAGCGAGGCAGCACGCGGCGGCGGCGCTCCAGCAGGTCGCGGGTGGGAGCCGACCGGTAGGGGAGCCCGCGGGCGGCCTCGCGGAAACGTCGCGCCACGGTGTCGATTCCCATCGCCTCGATAGCGTCCAGGAAGGCGCGGGCTGCGGGCTCGCTGCTTTCGGCGTACGCGGCGTTGTCGGGATAGCGCTCGCTGCGCCAGGCAGTGACCACCATCTCGGTGGCAAGCCTCGCCGCGACGAGGTCCGCGAGCAGGCCAGCCTCCTCGTCCTCAAGCGGCGTTACCGAGACGTAGCCGCCGATCATCGCGTCTGCCGCGGCAATGGCGTCGTCACGGCCGTGCAGCACGTCGGCGATGGCGACGGCCAGATCGCAGACCAGCGGCGCGTGCGTCATGTCGCCGAAGTCCACGATTCCGCTGACCTGAAGGTCATCGCTGAACAGGACGTTGTACATGCTCATGTCGGCGTGGATCACCTGGGCGCGCAGCCCGGGCAGCACCGGGGCGACCCGCGCCTCGAACCGGTCCAGTACCCGTTCCGCCTGAGTTCTGCGCGGGCCATCCGCCAGATGCTTCAGCAGCGGGCGGAGCCTGGGCATGTGACTGATGTCCCACATGATCTCGTAGTCGGCCGCAGGGTGGAAGAACCCGCGGAGCGCCCGCCCAAGACGTGCCGTGACCTGTCCGACGGACCAGATTGCCTGGCTGGTGAGCGCTGGTGCCGATGCCAGGCGGCCGGGCAGGAAGCTGAACAGCCGCGCCAGGTAAACCTCGCCGTCGGGTCCCGTAACCTCAGCCCACAGCGCGCCGTCGCCGGCCGGCAGGGCGCGCATGACCGGCAGGCCCGGATCCACTAGCTCGATGTGACGCAGCGCAGCGGACTGCATTTCCAGGACGAGCCGGTCATCCGCCGGGTTAGAGATCTTCAGCACGAAGCGCTGACCGGTGCCGGCATCTACCCGGAAGTTCTGATCCCGTTCGCCGTCCAGCGGAGTCAGGGACGACGCTTCTATCCCGAAACCGGCCCGCAGGACTTGCCTGGCAACCTCGGCTTCCAGCAGCGGGGGCGTGGTGTCAAGCGGGTCAAGGCGCTGCTTCATAACGCCGAAGGTTATCTTGCGTCCCAGGCAGGAGCCCCCTTCAGGTTCCGGTTCCGGGCATGCCCGTAAGATCGGCAAATGCCCGCACCTGCAGAGTTCGACCTCTCCGGCCGCGTCGCGCTGGTCACCGGGGCGGGCAGTCCCGACGGCATCGGCTTTGCCACCGCCAGGCTGCTCGCCAGCCTCGGCGCCGCCGTGATGATCACCGCTACCACATCGCGGATCGATGACCGGGTAGGCGAACTGCGCGGCGCTGGCTTCGAAGCGGCGGGCCTGATCGGCGATCTCACCGACGCCAGCACCGCGGCCGGGCTGGTGTCGGCTGCGCTGGACCGATGGGGCCGGCTGGACATCGTGGTGAACAACGCCGGCATGGTCTCCGCTGCCGTCCCGGCGTTCGAATCCGGCGGCGTGGACTCGATGGACCTGGCGACCTGGCAGGCGGCGCTCGCCCGTAACCTGACGACCGCATTCCTGGTCACCAAAGCGGCGCTGCCAGCCATGACCAGCCGCGGCTGGGGGCGGATCATCATGGTGGCCAGCCTGACCGGTCCGGTGATGGCGATACGCGCAGACGTCGGCTATGCGGCGGCAAAGGCGGGCATGATCGGGCTCACCCGCGCGGCGGCGGTTGACGCTGCCAGGCACGGGATTACCGTCAACGCCGTTGCCCCCGGCTGGATAGCAACCGGGTCCCAGACCACCGAAGAGCGTGCTGAAGGGCTGGCGACCCCGATCGGCCGCAGTGGCTCACCCGGCGAGGTCGCCGCAGCGGTCGCCTGGCTGGCAAGCCCCGGTGCCTCCTACATAACGGGGCAGTACCTGATCGTGGACGGCGGCAACTCCATCGCCGAGCAGCGCGCCGCGTCAGCGTAGCTTCGTACGCGACGCGTCGCGCCGATCAGTCCAGCGGTCTGCGGTAGGAGGTCCAGGACGAGACAACCTCGAAGCCGGCCCGGCCGTAAATACTGACCGCGCCTGTCGGGCTGTCGGAGTCGACGCCGAGCGTCGCACGCTTCTGGCCGTCCGCGGCCGAAGCAGTCATCACCTCAGCGAGCAGCGAGCCGGCCAGCCCCTGCCGGCGCCAGGCCCGCCGCGTTCCTATCCCGTTCATTCGGATCCGCCCCGGCGTTTCCTCGCCCGCCAGGACATAGCCCGCGACCTGGTCACCGTCCAGGGCCAGGCGGGTCAGGTCCGGCCGGAAGCCCGGCTGGTACAGATCCTGCTCCGACCAGTCAGCCAGGCTAATGAGCTCGAAGTCGAAGTGATCGGTCATTGCCTCGTTGTGTGCCGCATACAGCGCGGCCGTGTACTCGGCCGAGAACGGGACCACCGGCAAGTCAGGGCGTGGCCGCGGGCTAACCGGGACGCTGAGATCAGCAGCCATCTCATACCAGTACCGGACCGGCTGCATGCCGAACCGCTCGAACAAGGCGAACGCCGTCGCTTCGGTGGCGTAAGCATCAGCATCGAGCGACCAGTTCGCGCCCGGCGACAGCTCGTCGCGCAGCTGGCGAGCCCGGCTGAACGACCAGCCGAGCAGTTCGCGACCGATCCCTCGACCGCGCCAGCCGGGCAGTACCCCGCCGAAGCTGTCCACCCGATCGCCATCGCCGGCTGGCGGCGCGAGCATCGCCGAGGCGACGATCGCGTCGCCGTTGACGACCAGCCGGGTGTCTGCGGCCGGATCACGAACCAGGCCCGAGGTGAACCAGGACCTGACCGCATCCTCGGTGAGGCCCGGGTCAGCGCCAGCCGCGACCGCCATCTCGCGCATGAAAGTAGTGAAGCCGGGCGCGTCCTCGTCCGCGTAACTTCGCCAGGTAAGGTCGCTCACGGGCTGAAGCCTACGAGAGGGTCAACCGGTTTAACCAGTTCAATTGCGGCAGGTCCAGGGCTCGGTTGGCGGCCATGAAACTGGCATGCCCCGGCAGGCGGGGCTGTGCCAGCATGTGCCAATGGCTGAGCAGCGGCTTGAGGGCGGCTACGTCGACGGGGCCGTGCGGGTCGGGGATACCGTCCGCCGCCAGGCCGGCCCGTGGACGCCTGCCGTGCACGCGCTGCTTGCCTATCTGGCGGACCAGGGGTTCACCAGCGCGCCGAGGCCGCTTGGGTTCGATGAGCGGGGCCGGGAGGCACTGACGTTCCTTGAGGGCGAGACCATCGGGCGTCGCAAGCCGCGGCCGGCCTGGGTTCACGCTGAGGACACACTGATCCAGGTCGCCCGCTGGTTGCGCGAGTTCCACCAGATCGTCGCCGGCTTCGTCCCGCCCTCCGGTGCCAGCTGGCGCGGGGGCGGCACGTGGTCGCCGGGCCTGATCGTCGCTCACAATGACGTGACGACCCACAATGCCGCCTGGCACCAGGGCACGCTCACCGGGTTCTTCGACTGGGACTTCGCCGGGCCCGCCACGGCGGAATGGGATGTGGCCCTGGCCGGCTTTGCCTGGGTACCCCTGCATCTCCAGTCCGTCGTTGCTGCCGAGGGGTTCACTGACTTCGCGGCCAGGCCTCGCCGTCTGGAGCTGTTCCTCGCCACCTACGGCTGGCCAGGAACCACCGCGGACTTTCTGGCCGTGGTCGAAGCGCGAATGAACGCTCACGCTACTGGTATCCGGGCAAGGGCTGCCGCGGGAGAAGAGGCGTTCGAGCGCCTGCTCCTCCAGGGCGTGCCCGATGCCGTCGACCAGGCCCTCGCCGACCTGGCCAGCTTCCCCCGGTAAGACCCTCGTATACGTTCGACATTTTGCCTCGGGATGAACTGGCGCTGGTCACAGGCACCCGGACAATGTGGAGGCCCGGTTGGTGGCACCTGATCGGCGAGCTCAGCCGGGCGACTTCAGTGCGGCTGATGGCTCCGGCCCGGGCGAACTGCTCCGCTACCGCTCCGCGCGCGGCCGGTGGGTGGTCGCGGCGATGATCTTGGGGTCGTCGGTGGCCGGGATCGACTCCACGGTGGTCGCCGTGGCGCTGCCCGCGATCGGACGGAACCTGGACGCGAGCTTCCAGGCCCTGCAATGGACCGTCACGAGCTACGCGCTGACCCTGGCCTCGCTGATCCTGCTGGCTGGCTCGCTCAGCGACCGCTGGGGGCGGCGGCGGGTGTTCCTGGTCGGCCTGGGCTGGTTCACCGTAGCCTCGGTGTTGTGCGCGGCCGCGCCCGGCATCGGATGGCTCATCGCCGCCCGGGCTGTGCAGGGCATCGGAGGCGCGCTGATGACACCGGCCAGCCTGGCGATCATCGAGGCCACCTTCCAGCCCGGCGACCGAGCCCGCGCGATCGGGACGTGGGCCGGCTTCAGCGGGGTGTCCGCCGCGATCGCGCCCTTCCTGGGCGGGTGGCTGCTGGAAGCCGGCAGCTGGCGGGCGATCTTCCTGATCAACGTCCCGGTAACCGCGGTGACGGCGTGGACGACGCGCAGGCACGTTCCCGAATCCCGCGACACCTTGCTGTCGGGGGGCGCCGATTGGCCTGGCGCGATGGCTGGCGTCGCCGCGCTGGCTGCGATCACCTACGCGATCATCGTTCTGCCCGCCAGGGGCGTCGCCTCGCCGCAGTTCGCCGTTGCCGCGATGCTCGCTGTGGTGTCCTCGGCCGCCTTCGCCGTCGCCGAACGGCGCGCGAGCCATCCCATGCTCCCGCCGGCGATCTTCGCTCCGGCGCAGTTCCGCGCGGCCAATGCCGTCACCTTCGTCGTCAACGGCGCCCTCGGCGGCTTCGCGTTCGTCTTCATCCCCGCCCTGGAGATCATCGCCGGCTACAGCCCGGTGGTGGCGGGCTCGGCGCTGGTGCCGGTCACCGCCGTGACCTTACTGCTGTCTGGGGCAAGCGGCCGGCTCGCCGAGCGCATCGGCCCCCGGCCGCAAATAGTGGCCGGCTGCCTGGTGTGCGCCGCCGCGGCCATGCTCGCGGTGCGCATCGGCTCCCATCCCAGCTACTGGACGGCTGTTTTCCCGGTGGCTGTGCTGTTCGGCCTCGGCCTAGCCTCCCTCCTGCCGCCCCTGACCGCCAGCGCGATGGATTCCGCCCCGGACTCCCAGGCCGGCCTCGCCTCCGGGGTGAACAACGCCGTGGCCAGGGTCGCGGGCCTGCTGTGGATAGCGGCGCTGCCAGTCATCACCGGCCTCACCGGCGCGGCATACACCGACCCGGCACGGTTCGGGTCCAGCTTCGCCGAGATCAGCTGGATCTGCGCGGCAGCGTTCGCCGGCGCCACGGCGATCGCCGCAACCTTCATCAGCCGACCGAGCCGCCGCCCTACCCCGGCACGGCCGGCGCTCATCCAGACCCCGGTACCCCACCTCGCCTGCCCGGTCGCTCTCCGCCACACGCCGGACAAACCCGCAGGCCAGCCGGCAGCCGAGCAACCGGCCTGAAACGGACGCCAGGTCTGATGTAACCGCCGGCCTTGTCAACGACGAGGGCACGCCCTATTGTGCGGTGCAATGTCACACTGCACGCCTGCGCAGTAGGCCTGGTAGAAGGCCGGAACGATAGGAGACCACCAGCATGGCCCTTCGGCGAGACCTAAGCCTGCTCGAAACGGCCGCGCTGTCGATAGCCATCATGGCTCCCACGGCCGCCATGGCGCTGAACGGATCGCTGGCGGCCTCCCTGGCCGGCCCGGCAGCGCCCCTAGCCTTCCTGGGTGCGCTGCTGACCGTGGTCTTCGTGGCCTACGCGTTCACCACCTTCAGCCGCCGGTACGCCACGAGCGGCTCCGTCTACGCTTTCGCGTCGCGCGGGCTAGGCGTACGGGCAGGCTTCCTCTCGGGGTGGGCGCTGCTCTTCACCTACATGGTCTTCACTATTGCCAGCGCCTCCGAGGTCGGGCTGTTCTTCCAGACCTTCGTCGGCCTTTTGGGGGCCTCGGTGCCCTGGATCCTGCCGACCTTGGCCGCCCTGGCCCTGATTCTCGGCCTCGGATTGCGCCGACTCGAGATCGGGACGAGGGTTACCCTCGCCGTCGAAGGTATCTCCGTGCTGCTCATCCTCATCACCGTGGTGGTCATCTTCGTCCATTTCGGGCACCATTCGTTCTCGTCCCGTCCATTCGTGCCCCACGGTGTGTCGGCAAGCGACGTCGGCCTGGCCAGCGTCTTCGGGTTTCTCTCCTTTGCCGGGTTCGAAGGGGCCGCGGTGCTAGGCGAAGAGACCCGGAACCCGAAGCGAGCCATTCCAAGGGCCATCTGGCTAGCTGTCATCGGATGCGGCGTCTTCTACCTGATCGTCATCTACGCCCAGTCGCTGGGCTTCGGCCTCACGGCCGCCGGTGCCGGTGCTTTCGGGAAGTCCTCGGACCCCATGGTGTTCCTCACGGGCAAGTACGCGGGCCATGCCATGTCCATTGCACTTGCAGCCGGCGCTACGGTCTCGGCCTACGCCGCGGCGTTCGGCTCCACTGTCGGGGCCTCGCGGCTCCTCTTCACCTTTGGCCGCGACGGCCTCCTGCCACCCAAGCTCGGCAACACGAACGCCGCCGGTACGCCGGCGCTCGCCATCGGGGTTTCTGCCGTAATCCCCGCGATCGCTTGCCTCGCATGGTTCGTCTACGGAACTGGTGCCGACGCGATGTTCGGCGACTTCGGCACTATCGGCGTGCTAGCGCTGCTGCTGGCTTACCTGGCCACGCAGCTCGCTGCCATACGGCTTTTCGCCAGGAACGAGTGGCGCGGAATTAAGTTGGTCGTCCCCGTCGTTGCTATCGGCCTCATCGCGTATGCCTTCTACGCCAATGTCTATCCAGTCCCTGCCGCACCCATCCGGTACTTCCCCTACATGGTGGTGGCATGGCTCGCCATCGGGATAGTCGTCTCCTTCACCAGGCCCGCTGCCATGACACAGATCGCCGCGGACCTGGCCAGCGAGACAGCAACCCAGTCCGATGCCGAGCCGAATCTGGCGGCGGCTGGCGGTTCGCACGTACACCGCGAGAACCTGGAGTCCTGAGGCAGGCCGAGGGACTGGTCGACAACGGCGCTGCGACGGATGGGAGCAGTAGCTACATGCGGTATATCAAGGCACAGCACCGCGGCCGTGCCCTCTGGATCACCTTCGACCGGCCGGAGAAGCTCAACATCTTGCACCCGGAGGATCTGAGCGAGCTTCGCGAGGTCATCACTGACCTCGCTTCTGGTCTGCAGGCGATTGCCTTCACCGGCGCAGGCCAGGCGGCCTTCAGCGCCGGAATGAACATCGAGGCCTTCGTCGGCCTGACGCCTGCCCGAGCGCATGCGCTGATCGACGATCTCGCGCAGGTTATGCAAGCTGTCCGGCACTCGCCAGTCGTGACTGTTGCTGCGGTCAACGGGCACTGCCTCGGGGCAGCGTTTGAGCTGGCGCTGGCGTGCGATCTTCGTGTTGTAACCCCGACTGCGTCGTTCGGTCTGCCCGAAATCAAGGTCGGCGTGCCGTCGGTCATCGACGCGGCTCTCCTGCCCGCCTTCGTCGGGCTCAGCAAGGCACGTGAGATGGTCCTGACCGGAGATATCTACAAGCTTGAACAGCTGCCGCCCGGCAGCATTGCCAACGTGATCGCCGAGCCTGGGGAACTCGCAGCGGCAGCGGAATCCTTGCTAGACCGCGTCGCGACACACCCGCGCACTGTGACCGCTGCCCAGCGACGGCTGTTCGACATGTGGCTCAATAACCCGCTCGATGCCAGCGTGAACGCCAGCATGACCGAGTTTGCCAAGGTCTTCGAAAGCGATGAGACACATGAGCAGATCGCACGTCACCACAAGAGGATTACTGGATAGCGCGGTCGGGGAGGCGCGCTGGCCCAGTCCGGCTCCGCGAGCTTAACCGGGCCACTAAGGGTTGGCTGGCCGGCCGGTCCGCATCACGGACCGGCCGGGCCGAAGGCCACCGACTACTTTCCGCTCAGCAAACTCAGGGCTGGCTTGCCGAACGGCAGCGGCTTGCCGCCCACCGACACGATGGCCGTGCCGAGGTAGCCGTAGTACCCCAGGGCCGCGAACACCAGCACGAAGACCCCGCCCGCGTGCTGGATGCCTGCGGATGACTCCAGCACGCCGATGGTGATCAGGGTGACCCCGACCACGCCGGCACCCAGGATCAGTGAGAACAGCAGCGGGATTCGCAGGCTGACTAGGAATAGCATGAAGATCACGATGTCCCAGGCGATCAGGAACTGCCCGATCGTGTGCAGGATGGCGGTCGGCGGGATCGCGTACCAGTTGTGCGCCAGCCCGAGAACGAGCGCAGCGTAGCTGATCCAGAAGGCCGCGAATGCACCTAGCACGGTTGCGACGAATGTCTCGCCGATCCTTGCAGCCCAGGCCGTGGTTATCAGCAGCCCGAGCCCGGTGGCGGCGAATACGATCGGCATGATCGTGTTGCCCTGGACCGCTAGCGGCACGTAGCCGAGCAGCGAGATGCCCAGGACCGTGCTGCCGAGCGCGAACACTAACAACCCGAGCGGGACCGGATCGCCGCCCGATGGGGGCGCCGTTGCGAGTTGCGCCTCTTCCACCACCTGAGCGTTGTGAACTGCCTCAACTTCTGACACCGGAGCCTCCTTATGTTGTGGCGCGGCTCATTGGCGCCGAACGAGAATCACCGTTGCGGATCCTGACCGCCATACGGACAAAGTTTCACGTAGTGAACGGGCACAGCATTCCTCTCGGTCATGCCGAAGTCAAGAGCCTGAACCGTCAGGCGAAAAGCTCGCTTGCCGTCCCAGCAGCCGAGCTTGTGAAACAGCTGTCCGCGATGCGGGATCTCGGCTCACGATCGTCGTCGCTGCAGGCCTTACCGCGCCCGACCGGATCCCTGGATCATTGCTCAGTCATGAGAGCCGTGCCACGGCGAGACGGAAGGTGCAGTGGCGGACAGTTGTCCGCGCGCCATGTCATGAGCCTGCACAAATCGGCCGAAGACGTGCCATTGGCTGCTCTGTCCGGCTGTCGTCCGGGTTTTGCGCTACTGCAGTCGCAGAGCGGACAACTGGCCGGCTTAGCGACCTTCGACCGCGCATCCCAGCCGGCCCGCTCCACAGATCCAGCGACTGCTGCTCGTGCGCGAACCCGGCGGCGTAGCGGGATGCAGATGCGCATTAATGCCGGACGCGGACGACGAGCTTTCCGGTGGCGCGGTCGTGCTCCATATCGTCGTGAGCCTGCTGCACCTGCTCCAGGCCGTCGTAGACGCGGTCCACGGGGAAGGCCAGCCGGCCGGCCGCGACCGCGTCGAGGATCTCCTGGAAGGCCTCCCGAGGCAGGTCGCCGGCGTCGCCGAAGTAGCCGGCCAGGCGCACACCCCTTGGCAGGTATTCGTTCGGGGAAAAGTCCCGCACCGTCCACTGGTTGGAGAGGCTGCCACCGAAGCAGGCCGTGCCGTGCACGCGCACCGCGCGCAGAGTGTCGGGCAGTGTCGGTGTGCCGACGAGATCAAGGGCGGCGTCGACGCCGTCCGGGTACAGCTCGCGTACGGCGGGCGCTACCTCGCCGGCGTCGAGCAGCGGGTAGTCGACACCGTGCTCCTTCAGCAAAGCGAGGCGGCCGGCCTGCCGGGTGGTGGACAGCACCGTTGCGCCACGCCATCTAGCCAGCGCGGCGGCGGCCAGGCCAACCGAAGAGGTACCGCCGCGGATCAGCACGGACTGACCGGGCTTGAGGTCCAGGCCGACGGTGAGCGAGCCATACGCGGTCTGCACCATCTCCGGCAGTGCGCCCAGCACCTCCCAGGGCACATCGGTGTCGACGGGAATGACCTGGGACAGCGGCACCGACGTGTACTCGGCATAGCCGCCGTCGTAGGTGCGACCCATGTCTCCCATCATGGCGACGACCTTCTGCCCGCGAGCCAGCCCACTGCCGGCCGGGGCCGCGTCGACAGTGCCGGCGGCCTCGATACCGGGTACCCGGGGAAAGCTGACGCAGACGCTCAGACCCAGGCGAAGCTTCAGTTCCGATCGGTTGAGGCCGAACGCCTCGACGCGGATACGCACCCAGCCGTCCCGCTCGGGCGGGAGCGGAAGCGTGGTCAGCTGGAGATTGTCCACGGGGCCGGGGGCGGAGAGCCGGACAGCGCGCATGGTGGCCGGAGTGGACGTCACAAGTGTGCCTTCTTCCCGCGGGGAGCCGAGTCGGTCGGCGATGGTCAACAGGCGGCAGCCGTGGCTTCATTCCCAACCCGGGTAGCGCCAGTAACCTTGCAGTGCGGAAAGCACGCAGGCTCGTTGCTCATGTGAGGAGCGTGAGGACTTGTGGCTGGCGAGCACTGGAAAGATGAACCAGAAGAACAGGACTTCCCTGCCGCTGAGTCCTATCTGTCCCTGCTGATCGGGCCCGACGCGGCAGCCAAGCTGGCCAAGGCTCTGCGAAAGCAGCAGACGCTGCAGCACTTCGCCGCCAAGGACATCTTGCGCGCCGCAGGCCTGCCGCTGCTGAGCCCGGACGACTCGGAGGTTAGCGAGGACCTCGGCAAGGTCAAGGCCGGCCGGAAACTGTCGCCGGTGCTGCTGGTCCAGGGGGTCCCGTTGTGGGTCGCTGACGGCTACCACCGCGTCTGCGCGAGCTATCACCTGGACGAGAAGACGCCGGTGCCGTGCCGGATGGTCGCCCGCACGTCCAAGAGCTGACCGGGTGTCCTGCTGAGCGGCGGCACCTCCTGTGACCAGCCCGCCCGCTTGCCTCGGCCGCACCCGGGCCGAGACGACCATGCGCGCCGCCGCCGGCAGGCGCACCGAGACCGTTCGGTGCTGCCGCGGCGAGGCGCTCGCGACCACGGCCACCGACATCAAAGCCGCGGCCAGGCCAACGGCGAGCCGCCGACGGTCGATGATCAGCCCGCACATCGGCAACGACTCCTACCGGATCCGGCAGGCCTCCTGGCCTATGCCAGCGATCGTGCCCGTCACGGCGGCGGGCGCACCGTAAGCCATGAGTTGCCCCCAGCGAGACCCGCAGGGACTCCTCGTCGGCCTCGCCAGATGAGAGCGCACGGCCCTAATTCGAGACGGCCGACCGGTCGTGCGGGCTTCCGTTGAGGGCATAACCGAGCTGAGAGCACCCGAGGGGGGATTGATATGTCCCAGGCGGCCGGGGGAGCCGCTAGGTCGGCGTATGAACGCAGGCGTGCCGCGCACCTCAGCATGGTGCAGGCGGCGCTGGAAGACCACATCGCCCGCCTGGACTGGCCGCGAGAGCGGATTGAGCGCTACCGGGATCACCGGCTGCGGGCATTGCTGGCGTATGCGCGCGAGCGCTCGCCCTTCTACGCGGCGCGGCTAAGGAATCTTGATCCAGCCACGGCAACAGCCGCGGATCTTGCGGGCTTGCCGGTGCTGACCAAGCCCGAGGTGCTCGATCAGTGGAACGGAATAGTGACGGTTCCTGGCCTCGACCGCGAAACCGTTGAGCGGGCCCTTGCGATGCAGACGTGGTATTCGTACACCCCTGCGGGCCAGCAGTTCTTCAGTTCGGGTGGGTCGAGCGGTGTCCGCGGCGTGTACGTGTGGGACTGGGAGCTGTTCGTGACGCTCGCTTGCCTCGCATGGCGGACTCAGCTGCGGGACGGGCGGCTCAGGCCGCCGCTCCGCGAACGACCGCGGCTTGCAGTGCTGGAGGCAGGCAAGCCGCCGCACGCCGGCACGCCCCTGTTCGATATACCGACCGTGCCGGGCATGGAGACGGCCGTGATACCGGCTGGCGCGCCGTTCGGCGAGATACTGGCCGCGGTGGCGGCGGCCAGGCCCACGCACCTGGTCGGGTTCCCGTCGGTCATCGCGCGCCTTGCCCGCGCCACCCTGGCCGGCGAGCTGGCAATCAGGCCGGTCCAAGTGAGTACGAACTCCGAGCCCCTCACTGATGGAGACCGCCAGGTGATCCGCGACGCCTGGAACGTGCCGGTCTATAACCTCTGGGGGTCTACCGAGATCGGCGTCCAGGCTGTCGGATGCGCAGACGGCGACGGGCTACATGTGTGCGAGGACGAAGTCGTGCTCGAACGGGTCGACGACACAGGCACACCGGTCGCCCCGGACCAGCCGGCTGCACGGGTTCTCGCGACCGGGCTCGCCAACCGGGCGTTCCCCTTTATTCGCTATGACCTCGGCGACGAGGTCACCTACCTGCCTGGCCAGTGCGGGTGCGGAAGCCGGTTCGCGCGTCTTGGGAACGTCGCCGGGCGGCGCGATGACGACTTTCACTACCCGCGTTGCACAGTGCCCGCGGGTGTCTTCCGGCACGTGCTCGGCATCGATCCCCGTCTCTCTGAGTACCAGGTCCGGCAGACGCCGAACGGTGTCGAGGTGCTTGCCGTGGGGTGCACTGATACTGCTGAGCTGACTGCATCGTTGATCGCCGCGCTGAGCCGTCTCGGCCTGCCAGACCCGCAGGTCCGGATCTGGACGGTGGACAGGATCCAGCGCAATGCTGCGACCGGAAAGCTAAGCCGCTTCATCGCCCTGCAGGCAGAAGCCCGGCGCGTTGATGGCGACAAGGCCCACTGAGCCCGAAACGCGAGCGGTTGCGACTAGCCAGTCTGCGGTGGCGAAACAGCCCGCGGTTATGGTTACGGGCGTGAAACTTGCCTACGACGACTCTGGTAGCGGTGACTGCGTCGTGCTCATCCACGGCCACCCGTTCGACCGCACCCTGTGGGAGCCGCAGGTGGCCGCGCTGTCCGGCGGCTTCCGCGTGCTGGCACCCGACCTGCGGGGCTTCGGGCACAGCCCAGTCACTCAGCACCTGGTGACGATGCGCGAGCTCGCCGCCGACATCGAGGAACTCCTTGACTCCCTCGGGATCGAGCGCGCGGCCGTGATCGGCCTGAGCATGGGCGGGCTAGTGACCATGGAGCTAGCCATAGCGCAGCCCCAGCGCTACTGGGCGATAGGTCTGGTCGCCACGACCATGGAGCCGCCAACGCCAGCCGAGGGCACTGCCCGGCGCGAGCGAGCCGACGCGGTGGAGCGTGACGGTATGCAGGTGTTGCTCGACTACATGCACACCGGTGTGTACGGCCCGGACTGCCCCCAAACCGTGCGGGCGCGCGTCGACGCGATGATGGCCGCGGCCCCGCGTGCTGGAGCGGCAGCGGCTCTGCGTGGCCGCGCGGAGCGGCCGGACTACAGAATGCTCCTGGCAGGCCTTGACATCCCCGCGCTGGTTTGCGCCGGCTCGGCAGATCCCTGGTCGGACCAGGAGGTGACCGCCGAGATCGTCGCCCACCTCAGGCGCCCCGAGCTGGTCATGATCAATGCCGTCGGGCATCTGCCCAACCTGGAGGCCCAGGACCAGTTCAACGACGTACTGCGCGCCTTCCTCCGCGCCCACGCACCAGGCTGAAACGCCAAGGGAGAGCACAGGCACTCTGAGCCGCGGCTGTCTGCAGATCGATGTTGGGGATCGCCGCCCTATCGTTAGAGGCAGCGGCTGCGCGACACGGCGGGCCGCTGGAGTGTCGGCAGGACAGGGGACGTCGATGGTCGGTTGGCCGGGACCATTCCCTGATGACCTCGGCCGGTCAAGACACTGCGCTGCTGGTAAGCACCAGGACTGTGGTCATCTGGCGATCGCTTTTCGAGGGCGGCGTGGCGGGCGTCTGCAGTCCACGATCGTTTTGTGCCGCTGCGACTGCCATGAAGCGTGCTCTCTGACCGCCTGGGAGCACGTCCCCCTGACTGCCTGGCAAGAACTGTGCGAATGCCCGGGCGCAGCGTTCCAGCGCACGTGGAAGGAGGACATCGACGACCCGTGGCCGGGTGCGCGCGAGCAGCGGGACCGACGGTGGCGTGCGGAACAGGAGCGCAAGGAATCCCGCCATCAGGCGTTCCGGGCCGCTTCCGAAGCTGCACCAGGGAAGACTCGCCGGCAGGTACGGGAGCTTTACCTTGCCGAGCTGCGAGCGCGCGGAGTTGCGGATCCGGTGTACGACGACGACCTGCTCGAAGCAGAGGTCGATGCCATAATGCGCCGCCCGCTTCGCGCGCTCGCAAGGCTCGGGCACGCAATGCTCAAACTAACTCGCGAAGAGACGCTGTAGGCCTTCGCGGCTACCCGAACCACTCAACTCCGCGTTACCGCTTCCGGTCGGTCAGTGATCAGGTTCGCCCGGCACTCGAGAGGAACTCCGGTGAACGACAGCTACAAGATTGACGTCATCGCTGGTGATGGCATCGGGCAGGAGGTTGTTCCCGCCGCCATCCGGTGCGTAGACGAGGTGGCCAAGGAAGAGAGCTTCCGGATTCAGTGGCGTCATCGCGACTGGGGATCTGGGCGCTATCTCAAGGACGGACAGATGATGCCATCCGATGGCATCGAGCAACTCCGCGACGGCGACGGGATTCTGCTCGGCGCTGTAGGTATGCCGGGGATCCCGGATCACGTCACTCTCTGGGGTTTGCTCATCCCTATCCGCCGGGGGTTCCTGCAGTACGTCAACCTCAGGCCGGTCAGGATCCTGCCAGGAGTGGCCTCGCCGCTGCGGGACGCCGCTGGCCTTGACGTGGTGGTGGTGCGCGAGAACGTTGAGGGTGAATACTCCGAGGTTGGCGGTCGGGTCTACCGGGGCCGGGCGGAAGAGATGGCGACCCAGCAGGCGATCTTCACCCGCGTGGGGGTCGAGCGGGTTGCTCGCTTCGCCTGCGAGACCGCCCGTGCTCGCTCGGGTGCGCTGGTTTCGGCGACGAAGTCCAACGGCATCATCCATACGCTGCCCTTCTGGGACGAGATCGTTTCGGAGGTGGCGGCGGAATTCGACGATGTTCGCCTGCAGTCGGTGCTTGTCGACGCGCTTGCGGCGCGGG
>Ga0335072_10001355_pt1 | contig 40003 bp, 39 predicted proteins | sample Lox_Sample_21_FD_206725 | JGI IMG/M metagenome (GOLD analysis project Ga0335072, IMG submission 206725) | Soil microbial communities from Loxahatchee National Wildlife Refuge, Florida, United States - Lox_Sample_2.1 | ecosystem: Environmental > Terrestrial > Soil > Wetlands | place: USA... | reverse complement strand
GACGGCCGCCGCCTCGTGGTCGCTGTTGGCCATGGCGCCGAGGTTCATCGTGCCGAGCGCGTACGCGCTGACGTGGATTCCGGTGCGGCCGAGGGCGCGGTACTGCATGACAGTCTCCTGGCGTTCAAGCGAAACGGGGAGCCTCCCCGATTGCATCCGCTAATATATGGGGAGAGTCCCCGGTTATCAACCGGAAACGGGGACCCGCTCAGCCGGAGGAGGGACAGGTGACCGCAGCGCCGCAGGAGCGGCCGATGCGCGCGGACGCACGCCGCAACTACGAGCGCATCGTCGCGATCGCCCGTGAGGCGTTTACCGAACAGGGCGCGGACGTGCCGCTGGATGTGATCGCGCGCCGCGCCGGGGTCGGCAATGCGACGCTGTACCGGCACTTTCCCACCCGCGACGTGCTCGTGGAGGCGGTCTACCGCCCCGACATCGAGCACCTGGCCTCCGCCGCGCTGGACCTTGCCGCGCGGCACGCTCCACGCGAAGCCCTGGAGCTTTGGGTACGCGAGCATTTCATCCCCGCACAGGAGCAGCACGGCTTCGCCGTGGTCCTGAAAGAAGCACTGGCCAGAGCGCCCGAGATCTTCACGGCCAGCAAGAAGCAGTTCAACGACGCCACCGACCGACTCGTCACCGCGGCACGGCACGCCGGGGCGATCCGGGGCGACATCCCGACGCGCGACATCCTCCGCATGGCGCACGGCATCGCCGTAGCCTCCAAGACCGAACCAGAGTCTCGCGAACGAATGATCACCGTCATGTTCGACGGACTACGCCCTGCGCCAACTCATACGCGCTCTGATGCACGGGCTGACCAGCCCACACCTGGTTATCATGACCGAATTCGCCGCTCTCGAGGCCGTTGAGATCGCCGAGAACCATCCTGCGGATCGTGGTCGGCGGTCGGCTTCCGATCGCCCGCTCGACCCGCGCCGCCGACCACCGCTGGCCCGGAAGTTCCGTTGACGGTGCAACCGCCGGGGCGGCTCACGGGTGCTACCCATGGCGGCGTTGGCCGCCAGACACCTACACGAGCTCAGAGACGGAGGTGGCATGCCGAAAGCGGACGAGTTCGACCATTTCTATGCCATGACCTCACGAAGGCTTGTCGGCCAGCTATTCGCGATGACCGGCGACCTGGCCGAGGCGGAGGACGCGGTCCAGGAGGCCTACATCCGGGCATGGCAGCGCTGGCCGCGCATCCGGACGTACGACGACCGGGAAGCCTGGATCCGCACGGTCGCCTACCGCCTCACCATTAACTCCTGGCGCAACGCCAGGAACAGGCTGGCCGCCCACCTGCGGGCCAGCCGCCGGACCGAGCCGCCGGAGCTGTCCGCCACCCTGCTGACGCTGGTCAGCGGGCTGCGGAAAATCCCGGAGGCCCAGCGCCGGGCCATCGTGCTCCATCACCTGGTGGGCTTGTCGGTCGAGCAGGTCGCGGCCGAGACCGGCGCGCCGGCCGGGACCGTCAAGGCACGGCTCGCCCGCGGCCGCAAGGCGCTCGCGCCGCTGGTCGCTGACCTCGACGAACCTAGTACCCGTGAACATCCAGTTGGGCCAAGCAGAGAGGCGCCCGCACATGCATGACTCCCTTTCCGGGCTTTCCGGGCAACTGTCCGAGCTCGCTGGCTACGGCAGCGGCAACGCGGACCTCGACACGCCCGCGGCGATCCGCCAGCGTGGCAGGTGGCGCGCCCGGCGCCGCCGCGGTGGCGCGGCCCTGCTCAGTGCCGGCGTGATAGCCGCCGCCGGCACCGGTCTCACGCTCGGCGGCGCGACCATCCCGGGCAGCACCCGAACGCCGGCGTCCGGGCAGTCCGCGCCTGCGGCATCTGTGCGGCTCACGGCCTACCAGGCCCACGTGCTAGAGCAGACACACGTGACGGCGGCCCAGGTGGCCGCGCTAGCCAAGTCCGGCCTAACCGCGGCCCAGATCAAGGAAATGGCCGCTAGCCACCTGACGGCGGCGCAGCTGGCGAACCCCGGCAAAGAGCACCTCTCAGCCGCTCAGATCGTGGCGGCCTACACAGCCCACCTGACGGCGGCCGAGCGTGCGGCCCTGGCCCGGGAGAACCTCTCAGTGCCACAGATCATCGCGCTCGCGAAGGCCAACTTGACCGCAGCGCAACTAGCGGCCCTGGCCTAGCGGCGATTGCGCGCAGGACCCGTCATCACGGCACTCGTCGCACCTCTATCAGCTCGAGGCCAAGCGCCTCGAGCTGATAGAGGACGCCGTACAGCGCGGCCTGGTCGGCGAGAAGGCCCGTCAGGATGGTGTTCCCGTCCCGCGCCTGGGCACGGAGCTCCGGGAACGCGATGCGGGTCATCTCGCCCAGGTGCCCGCCGACACAAATTTCGTAGCGCTTCTCGCTCTCCTCGCGGTGGCGTTTGTTCCGCTCAGTCATCTGCCTGCCATCGCCGTTCTTCCCTCCCTGGTTCTTTAGCGAATCTTCACTTCCGGCAGGGTGACTGGTCGTCATGCGCTTGGGGTGATAGCGCGCGTTCGTGGATACGGAGGTCGCGAGGGATGCCATGATCTATAACGTGGAACCTAGTGCGGGCGGAGTGGTAATCCGTCCAGAGCTGTTCGAGCGGCTCAGCGGTCCGGAGCGGGTGGTGGTGCTGTCGGCCCCGCCGGGCAGCGGGAAGACAGTGCTGCTGCGGTCCTGGATAGCGCAGGCGGGGCTGGGGAAACAGGCGGGCTGGGTGACGGCGAGCCGGGATGAGCGTGATCAGCGGCGGTTCTGGCTGTCTGTCCTCGGGGCGTTGCGGGAGACAGCCGCGGGCTCGGTGCTGGTGCAGGCCGTGACCGCGGCGCCGCACCTGGACGGGTGGGCGGTCGTCGAGCGGCTGCTGAAGAACCTGGCGGAGCTGCGGGACCCCACGTGGCTGGTGATCGATGACGTGCACGAGCTGGCGCCAGAGGTGCTGCCGCAGCTGGAGCTGCTGGTGATGCGGGCGCCGCTCGAGCTGCGGTTCGTGCTGGCGACGCGGCATGATGTGCGGCTTGGGCTGCACCGGCTGCGGCTCGAGGGAGGGCTGGCCGAGATCCGCGCGCTCGACTTGCGGTTCAGCCTGGCCGAGGCCGGGGACCTGTTCGAGGCGGCGGGGGTGAGCCTTCCCGGGCCTGCCGTGACGGTGCTGCACGAGCGGACGGAGGGCTGGGCGGCCGGGTTGCGGCTGGCGGCGCTGTCGCTGGCCGGGCATCCGGATCCGGAGCGGTTCGCGGCCGAGTTTTCCGGCAGCGAACGGACGGTGGCCGAGTACCTGCTGGCCGAGGTGCTGGACCGGCAGCCCGAGCCGGTGCGACGGCTGCTGTTGCGGACCTCGGTCCTCCAGCGCGTGAACGGGGAGCTTGCCGACCTGCTGACCGGCGATGCCGGTGGCGGGAGAGTGCTCCTGGACCTAGAGGAAGCGAACGCGTTCGTGGTGTCGCTGGACGGAGCACGGTCGTGGTTCCGCTACCACCAGATGTTCGCCGATCTGCTGGCGCTGGAACTGCGGCGCGCCGGGCCTGGACAGGTGACCGAGCTGCACCGGGCGGCCAGCCAGTGGTTCGCGGCCCGCGGGCAGCCTGTGCAGGCCATCAGGCATGCCCAGGAGGCCGGGGACTGGGGCCTGGCCGCCAGGCTGCTCCTCGGCCACTGGCCCAGCCTGCACCTCGACGGGCAGGACGCCACCACCCATGAGCTGCTGACCCGGTTCCCGCCCGGCGTCCTCGCCGCCGACGCCGAGCTCGCGGCGCTCGTCGCGGGAGACGAGCTGGCCTACGGGACACTAGACGGGGCCGACCGGTACCTGCGCCTGGCCCAGGCCGCGGCAGACGTGCCGCAAGACCGGCGCGCCCAGGCCCAGCTGCTGCTTGGAATCGTCCGGCTGGGGGTCGCGCGCCAGCGCGGGAACCTGCCAGCGGAAGCCGAGGAGGCGCGGCAGCTACGCGCCATGGTCGGCGGTCCCGGGGCGGCGCAGCCCGCCCTGGGTGAGGAACTACGCGCGCTCGCGCTGATCAGCCTCGGCTACGCGCAGGGCTGGACCAGCCGCTGCGACCAGACCGGGCACCTGGAGCAGGGCGTTACGCTGGCGCGGCGAATCAGGCGGCCCTACCTGGAGCTCACCGGCCTGGCCTACCAGTCGGCGATCGAGGCATCCCGGTCGCTGCCAGGCGCTGAGGAGCACAGCCGGCTGGCGGTCGAGCTGGCCGAGCGGCACGGCTGGGGCGACGAGACCGTGGTCGGCGTCGCCTGCACGGCCCTGGGCGGGGCACTGGCGTGGCGAGGGCGGCTGGAGGAGGCGGCGACCTGGCTGCAGCGCGCCGACCTGACGATCAGGCCGGAAGCCGAGGCCGTGGCGGCGCTGGCCCTTCAGTACATCCGCGGCCAGCTCCAGCTGGCGCGCGGCCAGGCCGCCGACGCGCTGGTCACGTTCCAGGCGGCCAGCCGACTGGCCACGCGCCTGGCCGCCCCGCACCCGTTCGCAAGGCCCGTGCGTGCCTGGCTCGTTCACTCCATGACCCGGCTCGGCGAGACGGAGAGCGCCGGCAAGTTCCTGGCCGGGCTGGAGGAGCGAGAACGCGACAGCGGCGGCATGCGCATAGCCACCGCCGCACTCCGGCTGGCCGAGGATGACCCGGCCGCCGCCCTGGCCGCGCTAGGCCCGGTCCTGGACGGCTCGGTGCAAGTCGGCTGGCAGCCCTGGCTCACGCAAGCGTCCCTGCTCACGGCGATCGCCCAGGAGAGCCTCGGCGACCCCGCCGCCGATGACGCCCTGGATCGTGCCCTTGACCATGCCGAGTCCGATGGCGCGCTGCTGTGGTTCCTGCTGCACCCGGTGCCGGGGCTGCTCGAACGCCATGCCAGGCAGCGCACCGCTCACGCCGCCCTGATCGCCGCGATCAAGGCGCTACCCTCGGGGCCAGCCCCTGATCCGCTTTCCGGCAAGCACTGCTCGCCGGCCGAGCCGCTTACTGACAGCGAGCTGCGCGTGCTGCGCTACCTGCCGACCAACTTGACCGCACCAGAAATCGCCAGCGAGCTTTACGTCACGCGCAACACCGTGAAGACCCACATGCGCAACCTGTACGCCAAGCTCGGCACCCACCGCCGGGCCGATGCAGTCAGGCGTGCCCGTGAGGTGGGATTGCTCGCGCCCTCGGCAGCGAGCCTCAGACGGACAGGATGAAGCCGCCGCCGCAGGAGTGCATCCGGTCAGTAGCCCACCGTGAATCGCTCATTTACGTGCTGTGGGTGCTCGACCTCGTCAACGACCGCGACAGCGAAGTCCTCGGCCGAGACCCGGCTTTGACCGTCCGCTCCCACCAGGAGGTCATCCAGCGCCTCACGGTAGGCTCCGGTCCGCGTGCCGGGCGCAACCAGCGCGGCCGGGCTGATCATCGTCCAGCCAACGTCGCTGACGCCGCGAAGGTAATCCAGCGCGTCGCCGCTCGCGCGCATGATCTGCACCGTGTGCTGCGGCAGTCCCTCGGTGTCCCAGAGCCGCCTGCCGCCCGCAACCCGCAGCGCCCCGGCTCCGCCGACCGTGATCAGGCGCGCGCCCGCCAGCCCGCAGCCAAGCTCCCGCAGGCCCGCTACCAGCGACCTGACGGCCGGCTCGGCGGTGGCGAGGTGCCCGGCGGCGTTGCCGTGGCCACCACCGACCGCGCTGACCACGACGTCCTGGCCCCTGGCGGCGGAGATGACCGACGCGGTCTCAAGGACGTCACCGGTCACGACGCGCAGCCCCGGATCAGTCCGGGTCAGCTTCGCCTGATCGCGGACGACCGCCACGACGTCATGGCCACGACCGAGTGCCTCGCTCAGGATCCGGCTGCCAATCATCCCGGTGGCACCGAAAAGAGCGATCCTCGCCATCAATGCCTGCCTGAAGGCGGGCTGACGTCCCCGAACGGCAGTGCCTCCAGGAAGCGCGTCTGCTCGCGCTCAATGGTCGCGCTCAGTTCGGCCAGCGCTACCGGTACCCCCGGGTCACTGGCCGACATGATGGCGTCAAGCGCTCGTTCGAGGTGACCCTGGTCTTCAATCCGCCAGAGGTTGAACGCCTCATACTGCGGCCCGACGCGCGTTACGGTGCCCGCTACGAGCTTAATCCCCTGAGACTCGAAGAGCTCCTGGATGGTGGCCATCGCCGCCTGATAGCGTGCCAGGTTCGCGGGCCCGTATTTGAGCTGAACCTGAGCTAGCAAAAAGTCAGTCATCTGCCCTCCCTGCTCGCATGCCATTCCGTGACCGCTTCCCGGACGCGGGCGCTCCCCCGCACTACGCCCATGGGCCCATGCCGCCGATCCGCTCGATCGCGTACCGGACGATGTAGCCGGGTCGCTTAGGCACGGGGAACTCCGTGTCGGGGGACATGTAGATCTTGGTGAGCTGGTCGAGCAGGTCCCAGGCCTGGTCGCTGGGCGCGACGGTGGCCCGCGCGCGCAGAACGGCGTAGGGCGTGTTGAAGATGCCAGGTTCGCGGGGCGTGTCGAAGGAGAGCACGACGCGCGGGTCGCGCTCGATGTTGCGCACCTTCACCGCGCGGCCCAGGTGCCCGCTGACCAGCTGGTCGCCGTCAATGCCGATCCAGATCACGCTTACCTGCGGGCTGCCGTCTGGGTTGATCGTGGCGAGGTGGACCAGCGGCCCGGCCTTGATCAGGTCGCTCAGCTCGGCGGGGAGGGCGGTCATCGCATGCCTATCTCTCGTTTGGGAACTGGGTGGCTGTGGCTCATGCGCCGAGCACCGGCAGCCGCAGGCAGGACGGCGTCGCCGCGCCGTGGTGCACGGTGTGCCGCGCGACGACGGCCTCGTCGAGGGTGCCGAGCTCCGGAACGGTGCGGGTGTGCAGGTTGCGGCTGTACCGGGGGAAGCTGGACCCGGCGATCTGCACCCGGATGCGGTGGCCGCGGCCGAACCGGTGCGCGACGTCGTGCAGGGTGACCGTCACCCGGCTGGGCTCCTCAGGGTCGAGCCAGTCGCCGTCGCCGCCGTTGCGGTAGCGGGCCCGCTGGGCGCCTTCGCAGACATTGCGGGCGAAGCCATCCGGCTCGACGTCCACCAGCGTGACGCACACGTCCGCGTCCGGTGCGGTACTGGTGACGAACGCGACCAGCTCGGGCTGCCCGGCGATCGTCACGTCTTCGGCCAGCGGTGCGCTGGTGTAGACGAGCAGGTCGCCGCGCCCGTCGACTGCGCGCTGGTCCTGGATGCCCCCGGGAACCTCGCCGGGCGGCCCCATGAGCACGATCGGCCCGCCGTGCGTGGGGAACGGGTCGTGCGGGTCGGCGGAGAACGTGTCGGAGGCGGCGATGGCGCCGTGGCCGCCCCCGCGCGTCAGCCGGCCGTCGCCGTCTGCCGTCCCCGCGTCGCCGCCAGAGGAGAGCGCCCACTCCTCGGCCGTCGCCGCGGGCGGCCACGCGGGCGCGTGCGCCCAGGCGTTCGACCCCCCGGTGAAGTAGGCGACCCGCCCGGGGCCGGACAGGTACGGCGCGGCCGCCGGGTAGGCCGAGCCGTCGCCGCCGCGCAGGTGGCGGTCGAAGAACGCGGCGAGCACCGGGCTCCACGTGGGCACGCCGGCGGCGGCGCCGGGCAGCACCCGGGCGCCGACCTCGCCGAACGCGGTGTAGGTGCCCATGTGGGTCCACGGCCCGGCGATCAGGCTGGCCTGCTCGTTGCCGGCCAGCCGGGTGGCCAGCCGGAACTGGGTGGGGCTCAGGAAGTCCTGGTACCCGCAGACCTGCAGGAACGGGATCGCGACATGCTCGGGGTTGGTCAGCAGGCTGGGCCGGCCCCAGGACGGGTCGTGCGGCGGGCGCAGCCACTGGGACCAGAACGGCGCGACCCGGCTGTCATCGAGCGGGGCGATTCCGGCCAGGGGCAGCCGGCTCACGGTGCCGCGGAGGTCGGCGAAGTCCTCGGCCAGCAGCTTCAGCGCGCGCTCCTGCTCGGCCCCGCTCAGCCGGGTGTGGTCCAGGCCCTCCAGGGCCATGCGGAGGGCATAGGTCGTCAGGAAGCCCAGCTCGAACAGGCCGCCCGGATGGGCGGTGTGGGCCATGTCGACGGTTCCGACCATCGCGACCGCCGCCTTGAGGTGCGGGTTGCGGGCGGCGACGGCCTGCAGCACGGTCATGCCGAGGTAGGACGAGCCGTACATCCCGACGTTGCCGTCGCTCCAGGGCTGCGCCGCGGCCCAGTCGATCACGTCGTAGGAGTCATTGAACTCCTGGCTGACGAAGTCGAGCTCGCCGCCGGACCCGAACCGGCCGCGGGTGTCCTGCACCAGCACCGCAAAGCCCTGCCTGGCCAGCCACACCGGGTCGGCCACGATCCCCGAGACCTGGAAGGGATCCGTGCGATCATAGGGGGTGCGGTGCAGCAGCACCGGCCAGCGGCCATCCTCAGCCGGGCGGTACAGGTCGCCGGTAAGGGTGACGCCGTCACGGGTCCTCATCTGGAGGCCAGCGTCGATGCGGGGTCGGTACATGCCTGCTCCTTCAGGAATGAGCGCCGCTGTCGCAGGGGCTGATGGCCGGGCATTCGATTAAGCCCTGCCGGATCCGGCGCCCTCGCGCCATTGAGATCACGGCCAACCGGCCATCGACCTGGCGGATGATGACCACGGCGTACTGCCTGCCCGACTGCCGTGTCGCACCTGTACACGTTCCTGCCGGGCGGGGTGAGCCGTCCCCACCCGATCGGTGTGATAGTCGCGACCGGCAGCGCTGCCATGGCCACCACCTCTACCCACGGGACCCCCCCGATCGCGGCTCCACTGGCCGCGAGGAAGACCCCGAAACAGACATGAAGCACCATCGGGCCAGCTGCCGTCCCACAACGTCACGTCGAGATGACCGGACAAGCCACTGAAGATCACACCGATGGTGTGTCGACGGGTCACCTCGCCGCTAGTGAGAATCACGGCGTACCGGCATCAGAACAGGACGGGGATCACCGCGATGAGCAGGCTAAAAGGACTGCGGGGCTTCTTGAGCTGGATCGTCTTCGCGCTCTTCCCCAACTCCATGGTCGCCTGGGCCGCGCTCGCGGGGCTGGTGATCACGCTCGCCCTCTTCGTCCAGGACCGGCGGCGCGGGATCCCACTTGACGCGCTGGTCCTCGATGTCGCCACGTTGTTCTTCTTCGCAGCGCTGAGCGTCGCCGCATTCGCCGATCCGCACGCTCCCCTGGGTGCCTGGAGCAGCGCGCTGTCCTTCGGCTGGCTCGGCATCGTCGCCTGGGGCAGCATCGCGATCGGGCATCCATTCACGCTCGCCCTGGCCCGCCGGCGCGTGCCGCGCGACATCTGGGAGCAGCCGGCCTTCCGGCGCTCCCAGGTCGCGCTCACCCGGCTGTGGGCGACCGTCTTCACCCTCATCACGCTGGCGCTCGCCGTGTGCGTGCCCACGCACCAGGCCACCATGGTTACCCTCGCCATCCGCATCGCAGGACTGGCCATCGGCGCCTACCTGACCAGCCGGCACATCAAGGCCTCCCGGCAGCGCATGGCCGCGGCCACGTGACACTGCGCGCCCGGATCGCCTGGGTGCCGACGGGCGGCCCGACGAGGTGATACAGGGCGCCTACGGGTACGCCAACTTCCCCGCGCGGATCGAGGCGACCACCGACACGGTCGGGTCCCGCTATCCATACGCAAGCGCGGCACGGATATAAGAGCGGAGCACCTCATTCTTCTGGTCGAACGCGGGTGCGGTCACCAGGTTGCCGATCCGGTCGTCAAAGGAACTCTGCGTCAGCGCACCGACGGAGAACAGGTAGGCCCACGGGTAAAAGCCCGGCCGCTTACCTGGCAGTGCCTGCTCAAGTGCCGCGATGAAGGCGCGGGCCATCGGGTCAAATAGCACGGAAATGACCGATCTTTCCTGGCTGGAGGGGTCTGCTGCCTCGCGGAAGACAAGCCGCGCGTACCAGATGTCGTCCGGAGATTCATGCAAGGCGAGCACCGGCTCGATAAAGGCGTCGATAATCGCCTCGAGTGCGGCCGGGCCGACAAGGTCAACCGATTCCAGTCGCTTCAGCCGTTCTTCGTTGACGTACTGACGTCTTTCGAATATCGCATAATAGAGCGCATCCTTGCTTTTGAAATGATAGACGACGAGGGATAGCCCAACTCCCGCCGCGGTCGCGACCTCACGCATCGTGGTCGCGTGATATCCCTTCTGCGCGAAAAGTCGCTCGGCGGCGCGCAGGATCTCCGCCGGGCGCTCGTTCTGCCTGGCCGCCCGATCAGGTCGGCTAGAAGTCACGGGTTCTCCTTCAGGAAAGTCTCTTGACGATCTCAATAGTACGTACAGTCAATCTCACAACCGCTAGCCAAGGATGCCTGGAGGGACATGAGCACCAGCTTGAGTGTCGGCACGCAGCCTCTCGCCGTGGTGACGGAGGTATCCGACGGGATCTTCGCCTATACCCAGCCCGATGGCACCTGGTGGATCAACAACACCGGGTTCCTCGTCGGAAGCCGGGGGGTGGTAAGCATAGACGCCTGCGCGACCGAGCACCGGACCCGCCGCTACCTCGACACGATCGAAAACATCACCGGCAAGCCGGTCCGAACCCTGGTCAACACCCATCACCACGGGGACCATACTTTCGGCAACTGCCTGTTCACGGAAGCGACGATCGTCGCGCAGGAGGGCGCGCGCCAGGCAATGCTGGCCTGGGGCCCGCCCCGGTCCGCACCGTACTGGAGCGAGGTCGCCTGGGGCGACATCACCGTGGAACCGCCCTTCCTGACCTTCCGCGATGAGATCACCCTGTGGATCGATGACCTGCGCTGCGAGATACGCCATGTTGGTACCAGCGCGCACACGGGAAACGATTCGGTGGCGTGGCTACCGGAGCGGGGCGTCCTGTTCTCTGGCGACATCGTGTTCAACGGGGGCACACCCTTCCTGCTCCAAGGCTCGGTCTCTGGCGCCATCCAGGTGCTCACCGAGGTGATCAGCCCGCTCCGTCCCGCGACGATAGTCCCTGGTCACGGCCCGGTATGCGGGATGGAGGCAGTGGACCAAGCGCTCGCCTACCTGCGGTTCATTCAGGCCACGGCCGAGGCGGGCAAGAGCGCCGGACTCAGCCCGCTTCAACTGGCCAGGGAGACCGACCTGGGCGAGTTCGCCTCCCTCAGCGACCCGGAGCGGATCGTCGGGAACCTGCATCGCGCCTACGCCGAACTCGATGGCGCGGCGCCCGGCGCCCAGATTGACCTGCACGCCGCACTGGCCGAGATGGTTGCCTACAACGGCGGCCAGCCGCTGAGCTGTCACGCCTGAGCGGAGGAAAGCCCTTGAGCGTCATCATCACCGTCGCACCGACCGGACCAATCTCCACCAAAGCGGACAACCCGCACCTGCCCACCACGCCAGAAGAGATAGCCGACGCCGTTCTCGATGCCTACCGGGCGGGGGCGGCGGTCGCCCACATCCACCTCCGCGACGAGTCGCAGCGTCCCACAGCAGACCTGGGCATCGCACGGCGCGCCCTGGACCTGATCGCTGACCGCTGTCCGATCCTCATCCAGCTATCCACCGGTGTCGGGCTGGACGTGCCGTTCGAGGATAGGGAGAAGCTGGTCGGACTCCGTCCGCGGATGGCGACGCTGAACCCGTGCTCGATGAGCTTCGGCGACGGCGAGTTCCTGAATCCGCCGCGCGGGGTACGCCGACTGGCGGCGGCAATGCGTGATCTTGGTGTCAAGCCCGAGCTTGAGGTCTACGACTCTGGTCACCTGGACGCGTGCCTTCGCCTCTTGGACGAGGGATTGCTCGCCGAGCCGTTGCAGTTCAGCATCGTCCTGGGTGTCCGCGGGGGAATGGCGGCCACCGCGGACAACTTGCTCGCGATGGTCCGGCGGCTGCCGCCTGGCTCGGCCTGGCAGGTCATCGCCGTGGGCCGGGCGAATCTTAGGCTGACCGGAATCGGGCTGGCGATGGGCGGCAACGCCCGGGCAGGCCTGGAGGACACCCTGCACCTGCGCAAGGGCGAGCTCTCGCCAGGCAATACCCCGCTGGTGCGCAGGACAGCGCAGCTTGCCAACGCCCTCGACCAGAAGGTCGCTGACGTCGCCGAGGCGGAAGTCATGCTCAGCCTGCCCGCCGGGAACGGAGGCAGCCAATGACGGCGGCACGGCCGCACGGTCGGGAGCCGCACGGTCAGGGGCCAGTCAAGCGGAAGGACGGCGACCTGATCCTCACCGGCCACGGCGGATACCTGGCCGATGTCAGCCTGGAGGGGATGCGGCACGCCGCCATCTTGCGCAGCCCACACCCGCATGCCCTGATCCATTCGGTCGACGGCACCCTCGCCGCCAGGTGCCCTGGCGTCCGCGTGGTGCTGACCGGGCAGGAGGCGGCCACGATGATCAGGCCTATCCCGCATTTCTTCGATCCGGCGCTGGTCGGCGGGCAGACGCACGAGTTCCGCTGCCTGGCGGTTGACCGGGTGCGGTACGCCGGGGAGCCGGTCGCCGCGGTGGTGGCCGACACCGCCGACGACGCCCGCGCAGCCTTGGAATCATTGATCGTCGACTACGAGCCGCTGCCGTTCGTCCTCGATCCGGAAGAGGCGCTTGCGGAAGGCGCGGTCCGGGTGTTCGATGACTGGCCGGGGAACGCGATGGTGCAGATTCCCTTCACCGAGGGTGACGCCGCCGGGAAGATCACGGAAGCCCCGCATGTCCTCACCGACGAGATCCGGATCCAGCGCTACCAGACCGCCCCGCTGGAGACGCGCGGGTACCTGGCCACCTGGGGCCCGGACCGCCGGCTCACCCTGTACGCCTCGGCCCAGAATCCTCATCCGCTCCGCTCCCACCTGGCCATCGCCCTCGGCCTGCCGGAAAGCTCGGTACGCGTGATCGCCACCCGGCTGGGCGGCGGCTTCGGGCACAAGTTCCACGGCATGCCAGAGGAATCACTGGTCTGCCTGCTCGCCCGACTGTCCGGCACGCCAGTGCGCTGGATAGAAACCCGTGAGGAGTGCATGCTGACCGGCGCACGCGAGTACGTCCACCAGTTCACCGTTGGCTTCGACGACGACGGCCGGATTCTCGGCCTGCGCGACCGGCTGCTGGCCAACATCGGGGGGCTTGGCGCCAGCGGCGGCTGGGGAATGGCGTTCGTGGCCGGCATGACCTTCCCAGGCCCCTACCGGCTCAAGGATTACGACGTGCAGTCCGTGGCCGTGGTCACCAACAAACCGCCGTGGAACGGCGCCAGAAGTTACGGCAAGGAGTCGGCGGCGCTGGTGCTCGAGCGCATCATCGACCTGATCGCAGCCGAGTTGGGCACCGATCCCGCCGCTATCCGGTACCGCAACTTCATCCCGTCGCAGGAGTTCCCCTACTGGACAGCCTCGAAGCACCTGGACAGCGGCGATTATGCGGGGGCGCTGCGGCAGGTGCTCGAACTGGCCGAGTACGACCGGCTGCGGGAGTCGCAGGCACGGGCACGCCAGGAAGGGCGCCTGGCGGGCGTGGGAATCGGGTTCGAGCTAACCCCCGAGGGAGGGGACTTCTCCGGCACGCTGCTACGCGGTTTCGACACCTCGACCGTGCGGATGAACCCGGCCGGACAGGTCACCGTGCTCACCGGGGTCACCAGTCCCGGCTCGGGCAACGAGACAGGAATCGCTCAGCTGGTCGCGGGGGAGCTGGGTCTGGCGCCCGACGACGTCCACGTCTTCCAGGGAGACACCGACGTCTGCCCATACGGCTACGGCAATTTCAGCAGCCGGTCGCTCACGGTAGGCGGTGCCGCCGCCGTTCTCGCGGCGCGGGACATAAGGGCGACCCTGACCGTCGCGGCACGGCTTGTCCTCGGAGTCGGCGCGGAAGAACCGCTGCGGTTCGCCGACGGACGGGTCTGGGCGACGCCGACGCCAGATCGCACGGTCACTATCGCCGACCTGGCGCAGACCGTCTTCCTGCGCAGCCACGCGCTCAGCGGACTGGACGCTGGTCAGCTTGAATCGACCCGGACCTACTCCCCCGCCAATGTGCACAATGTCCCGGACGACAGGGGCCGCTGGTCGCCCTATCCTTCGTTCCCTTACTCGGCCCACGTCGCCTGCGTCGAGATCGACCGGGAGACGGGGATCGTGCGGCTGACCGGGTACGCGGGCGTGCACGACTGCGGCACCATCGTGAACCCCGTCCTCGTCGAGGGCCAGTTCCTCGGCGCGATAGCGATGGGCATTGGCGGCGCGCTCTGGGAAGAGCTCAGCTATAACCAGGCCGGGGATTTGACCAGCACCACCTTCAAGAAATACCTGCTACCGCGGGCACCTGACCTGCCGTGGATCAAGGCTGGGCATCAGGTGACGCCGTCGCCCTTCGCGTTGCACGGAATCAAGGGAAGCGGGGAGAGTGGCGTCGCCGGAGCGGTCGCAGCGGTCGCCAACGCAGTCAACGACGCGCTCATTCCGCTGGGCGTCCGGGTCCATCAGATGCCGCTCACCGCCCCGCGGATACTCGATGCGATCACGTCGGGCGGCCCACGGTGAGGCCGCTGCATTACCATGCTCCCGGCTCAGCCGAGCAGGCCTGCGCCTTGCTGGCGGAGCATGACGGCGCCGCCGTTCTCGGCGGCGGCACGATGCTGCTTCCCGCGCTGCGGCGCGGCGAAAGGTCCCTTCGGCACGTCATCGACCTGCGCCACAGTGGGCTGTCCGGTGTGTCCTGCGGCCCGCGTGGCCTGGTGCGGGTGGGCGCCATGACGACCTACGCCGAGCTGGCTCGCAGCCCGCTAAGCGGCCGTGCGGCAGCGCTGACGATCACCGCGCGAGCCGTGACGGGGGGTGCGCAGCTCCGTAACCAGGCAACGATCGGGGGCTCGGCATGCCACGCGAACCCAGCTTCTGACATGCCCGGCTGCCTCGTCGGAGCGGGGGCACGGGTGGTGATCCAGGGTTTGGCCGGCGAGGGCGTGGTGACCGAGGAGGAGTTCTTCACCGGCGCGTTCCGCACCATCCTCGGGCATGCTGAAGTGGTCACCGGGTTCCTCGTCCCCGCGGACCAGGCACGCGTCGGCTACTACAAGTTGAAGCTGGCGGAAGGATCCTGGCCGATCGCGACGGCCACAGCCGTCCTGGGCCCGGCCGGAACGGACATGGCGGCTACGGTCGCCCTGGGAGGAGTCGCCGCGCAGCCGGTCCGGATCGACGTCTCCCGAGCGGTCACCGAGGACGGCGTGGTTGAGCCGACGTTCACTGAACTGATCCGGTCCGCCGTTGCCGAGCCGTGGACCGATGAACTGGCCCCAGGATCCTACCGGCGTCAGGTATCCCCCGTGGTCGCCCGCCGGGCCGTTAAGAACGCGATTGGAGTGCGGCCATGACCAGCGCCAGCGACACCCCCACGCATGTGATCACCCTCACCGTCAACGGCGAGACGCGAACCCTCTGCTGCGCCGACCGTCAACTGCTCGTCGAGGTGATACGCGACGGGCTTGGCCTCAAGGGCACGCACGTCGGCTGCCTCAGCGGAGACTGCGGCGCATGCACGGTAGAGATGGACGGCAAGATCATCAAATCGTGCCTAGTGCTCGCCGTTGGCGCCGACGGATCCTCGATGACAACCATCGAGGGCCTAGGCACGCCGGACGCGCTCAGCGACCTGCAGCAGGCATTCTGGGACGCCGACGGCTTCCAGTGCGGCTTCTGTCTTCCTGGTCACTTGTTCGCGGCGCGGGACCTCCTGGCAGGGAACCCGGACCCGTCCGAAGCCGAGATCCGTGACGCCATCGCAGGTAACCTATGCCGCTGCACGGGATACCAGCGCATCGTGACGGCGATCGCCGATGCCGCCCGGCGTGCCCGAGGCCACGCGGGAAAGGCAGAGGAACGAGCGTAGGCACCGGGTCACGGCAAGCGTCACCGGGCCAGCCGCTCGGCTGCCCTTGGGTACAGGCCAAGCGCGGCGCGGCCGATGCTGTGCTTCTCCTCGTCTGACAGGAACCCGAGGGCCAGGATCGATTGGATGTTGGTGTCCATCGTGGCGTCGGTCGTGCACGGAACCCCGCAGTCCGAGCCGTACAGCAGATGGCCGCTGCCCACCATGGCTATCCCTGGGCCGAGCCCAGTGGGGGCGCCGGCCGCGGTGTCCAGGTAGAGCCGGCGCAGGTGCTGGCCCATCTCGGACGGAGTGATGTGAGCCGGGTTGGGCACCCACCGCTCGAGGCCCAGTACCTGCAGCCGGCCGGACAGCGCGGGCAGCGCCCCGCCGCAGTGCGCGACGACGAACCGGATATTGGGGTAACGCCGAAAGACAGCCTTGTAAAGCATGTCGGTGACGGTCCGTGCCGTCTCGAACGCGACGTCAATGATTACCGGTGGCCGTCCCATCTCAGCGCCGCCGTAGGCGTCGGGGTGGACGAAGACGGTCGCCCGAAGCCGGTCCAGCTCCGCCCACAGGGGCTCCAGGCTCGCATCACTGAGGTAGGTGCCGTTGTACCGGCAGGTGACCGCGTACCCGTCCGCGCGCAGCTGACCCTCGGCCCGTTCGATCTCGGCCAGCGCGGCGTCGCAGTCGTCGGTGGGCAGCGCCGCGAGCAGGCCGAACCGGGCGGGATGCTCGGCGACCAGGCTGGCGCCGTACTCGTTGGAGGCTCGCAGGGCCGCCGCTGACTTCGGGATGTTGCTGAGCAGCTGCATGGCGATGCCGGTGCGGTCCATGTAGGCCAGCGTGCTGTCGGGGTCCCACGTTGGCGGCTCCGGCGTCTGCCACGCGGCCGCCTTCATCAGTTCCCACCGCGCTGCCCGCTGGCTGTCGTTCTCCGGTGGGTAGAAATGCGCGTGGGTGTCTATCCATCCGTTCACAAGCACCTGCTCGTTCCTCTCATGTTGAATGCGGTCGCCAATGCCCCGTCAGCGGGGTGTCGCGCTAGCCAGCGCCTTCCGTACGTTGCCCACCAGCGCGTTCTCCACCGACCGCACGGTGGCGAAGCCGCGCTCCGCGAAGCTGTCCCACTCGGGCTGGAGCAGACCAGGCTTTGCCCCGACCGACTGGCCGAACCAGAGCACGTTCCCGTTCGCCGCGTCGAATCGCGGCCAGCTCGCTCCCGGATCGCCGATGCGGATGAAGGACGCGTACAGGTCCCCCATCTGCGCGCTGACTCGTCGGATCTCGTCCCGACTCGCCCCGCTGAAGGCCGGCCACCAGGCCAGGTCGCGTTCGGAGTGGTTGCGGAACAGGAACGGAATGTCCCCGGTGTGGACGGCGCGGAGCTGCCCGTCGAGGCCGGGCAGGTCGTAGGAGAACTGGAACACGTGCACGGGGATCCGCTGCGCGCTGAGGTTTCGCGCGATCGCCAGCGATGGCAGCTTGAAGAACTCGAAGGACATGATGTCCGATAGCAGCAATCCGGGCGCGTGGCCCGGGTACAGCTCGTGGTAGCGCTGGTAGAGTCCCTCCGCGCCTTCGGTGCCGAACACTTGTTCAAGCACGGCCAGGACATCCTGCCTCGACCCGCGGCTGACCGTCGCTGAGTGCCCGCGGAAGAACTGCCATTCATCTTTCGCGAACCCGATGGCCAGTTGCAGGCCGGGTTTGGTGACCGCCTCCTCCGACAGGTGCAGCGCAGGAGCGCGGGGCGCCCAGTTCCCGTCGACGACGCCACCCAGGGGGCGCCAGGCGAGATGGCGGTCCGGGCCGAACCAGCGGGTGAGCACGTTCTGCACGGCCAGCAGCCGGTCCGGGTCGATCCCCTGAAGCCGGGACGGGTCGTCGACGCGCAGGAGGTCGAGGTACATCCGCGCGACCGCGATGGCTTCCGGCTGCTGCTGGGTGCACCAGGGGTTGAAGGGGGATAGCGACTGCAGCACCGCGCGCCGGAAGTAGGGGTGCGCGTGCGGATTGGCCAGCAGGTGCGAGACCGCGGTGGCACCAGCCGACTCCCCGCCGATCGTGATGTTGTCCGGGTCACCGCCGAACGCCTCGATGTTCTCGTGCACCCACTTCAGCGCGGCGAACTGGTCCTGCACGCCGAGATTTACCGCCTCCGGCAGGGCGCCGCCCAGGAGCCCGAAGTGGACCCACCCGAGTGCGCCCAGCCGGTAATTCGGCCGGATCACGATCATGCTGGCCTCGCGGGCCAGGTTCGCGCCGCGTTCCAGCTCGAAAGAACCAGAGCTGACCGCGTTCGCGCCACCGTGGTAATAGACGTAGACAGGCAGTTCTGCGCTAGGGGCCGACTCCGGTACCCAGATGTCGAGGTACAGGCAGTCCTCCGCCGCATAGTTGTGGCGGTAGGTCGCATTCGTGTAGGCCGGCCAGGCCATCATGCCGGGCACGCCCGGGTCGATGTCCCGGATGACCCGCTCCACGTCGGCCCGATTGCCGGAGTTGAACTGGTACGAGGCGGGACCCGGGCGGTTCGCCTCCCGGATGCCCGGCCACGGGTCCGGCGGCGACGGTGGACGGAACCGCAGCGGCCCGACCGGCGGCTGGGCAAAGGGAACGCCGCGGTAGACGATCACGCCCTCCTCCCGGGTTCCACGGAGCAGTCCGGTCGCCACCCGAACCACTGCCTGCGCGTCCATCGCGTGCATGATTTCCGCCTCCTCGCCGTCTCAACCTGACTGTACGTACGTACAGTCAATCTAGTCAAACCCAGCTGCGGATGTCCTAATTTCCGCTGTGGGGCCCATAACTCCGCCATAGCCTCTGATCTGCGACTTTGCTGCTGGCTCACCTCGTTATCTCACATCAACGGGGTGATGGCTCGTCACCCGCTGAGCTGGCAGCCTGAAGGGTCACCAACACCACATGGGAAAAGAGGAATGCCCTATGCCCCTCCTTCCGATTAGCGACCAGAGCGTTGACCAGGCCATGGACGCGTTGCGGGCGGGATCGCCGATCGTGATCCCGACGCCGTCACCGATGGCCTACACGATCACCGGCACCGACGCCGCGGCGGTCAACGCCGCGAAAGGGCGCCCGCCGGGCCAGCCGGCTGGGCTCAGCGTCACGGACATCGAGGTGGTCGCCCCCTACCTCGACCTCGCTGAGGGCGTGCTGCCGATGGCGCGGTGGCTGGGTGAGTCCGAGATGGTCAGCCTGCTGGGCCCGGTCCGGCCGGGCGGCCCTGGCTGGCTGTCCCCGGCGATCTCTGGTGGCATGCTCTTCTTCTCGTCGACGCCGTGGCTGGCGGGCATCGACAAGATCATCGCCGAGTTTGACCATCTCTACATGAGCAGCGCCAACCTCACCGGCGGCCGTCCGGCCACGACGGCGACCGAGGCCCAGGAAGCCCTCGGCGGCCGGCTGATGGTCCTGGACGGGGACCCTCAGCGGGACGCGTCACGGCCGCACGGCTCGACCACGATGGTCCGGATCAGCAGCAACGGCGACCTGGCAGTCGCCCGGTCCGGCATCAACAACCTGCCCTTCGGCGACGACCTGACAGGTTACGCGACCGACCTGGCCGCGCGATGGCGGGCATGCCCCGAGGCGGAGTGAACCCCCGCCGCGCGGCATCCACGATGCCTTACAACACGGCCGCGAACCTGCTGCTGAACCAGCTCGGCGGGCTATCCCAGCCGCAGGACGCGCTGCTCACCGGCCGGCTGCTGGCCAATACAACCGGCGGCCCGTACATCAGCTTCAGAAGCGGATTGCGGCGGCGGTGAGCGCGGAGATCACCTCGTCGCCGGAAGGATGGTCGCTGGCCCACCCGACGTACCCGTCGGGACGGATGAGCGCGAAGGCTACCTCGTCGTGACCGGGCCATGGCCCGGCCGGATGGGCCGGGATGCCGAGGGTGCCAGCGAACTCGGCGGCGGCGCCCAGGGCACCGGGCCCGGCGAAGTTGAGCAGGAGCACCCGGCCCTGGATGAGATGCCGGAACACCGTGCTGTCCCCGACACGGAAATCGGGGACACGCGTGCCGACAAGAGGATGCGCGGGCGTGGCGGCCGGGGGGTAGGCGACGTCGAGGCCGGACAGCTCCCGGGCGAGCTGGCGGGAGAATTCCGGGACGCGGTCGATCAGTGCGGCGAGCTTCTCGCGGAGCGCGAGTCCCTCGGCGGTGAAGGCCGCGATGAGGGCAGTCTGGGCAACGGTGCTAGTGAGGAGCGCGGAGCCGACCGGGTGCCGTTCGTCATGGTAGGTGCTGAGCAGGTCGTCCGGTGCCCTGCCTTGCGCCACGGCGGCCAGCTTCCAGCCGAGGTTCATCGAGTCCTGGATGCCGACGTTGAGGCCCACCCCGCCGGTGGGCAGGTGCATGTGGGCGGCATCGCCGGCCAGCAGGACCCGGCCCGCCCGGTAGGCGGCGGCCTGGCGGGTCGCGTTGCCGAAGCGCGAGAGCCAGGACGGGTCCCGCAGGCCGAAATCGTGCCCTGCCGCCCGCTCAACGGACTCACGAAAGCGCTCGGGAGTCAGGGTGTCACCGGGTCCCTGGTCATGCGGGTCGAACCCGGCGACACGGTACCGGTCCTTCGCGGGCAGCGGCGCGACGACGAGGGCACCGCCCGGGCTGGCGATGACCGTGGAGCCCCGCTCCGGGGGGTCGTCGAGCGTGACGTCGCCCAGGTACCCGAACAGCGTGGCGTCGGTGCCAGGAAAGGCAATGCCGGCGGCCTTGCGCACGGTGCTGCCCGCGCCGTCGCAGCCAGCGGCATACCCGGCCTCGAAGGCCTTCCGGCCGCCCGGTCCCTCGGCCAGGACCCGCACCGACGCCTCATCTTGGGCAACGGCCGAAACGGACCAGCCCCGCAGCACAGTCGCGCCGAGGTCGAGGGCATGACGTTCAAGCAGCTCCTCAAGCAGCGGCTGCGGGTAGGCCAGCACGAACGGGTACCGCGAATCCAGGGCACTAAAGTCGATCATGCTTGGCAGCATGCCAAAGTGCCACTTCGGCATTATCCGGCCGCCCGAAAGCGGGATGTCCGCCATGGACCGCATGGCCAGGACCTCGAGGGTGCGGGCATGCACGCCCATCCCGCGGGTGAACGTCCCGCGTTCGGGGCTTCGCTCCAGCACGGTGACGGCCACGCCGGCCAGCCGGAGCTCGGCGGCCAGCCACAGCCCGGTCGGTCCCCCTCCCGCAATGATCACATCGGTCGTCATTGTCACGGCCCGATCTTTGGCCGTAACGGGGTGAACGGCCTATCCCACGATCAGGGTGATTGCCTGAGAGACTTTCAGCCGCGGATCGCCAGGCCGATGGTGAAGGCGAGACCGAATGCCATCTGCAGCCGGCTGGTCTGGCCCAGCACCGCGATCAGCGCGGCCCCCCGCGCGCCGCCGCGCACCACGCGAAACGGCGGCACGGCAAGCGGCAGCGCCAGCAGCACCAGCAGCACCCACGGCCGCGAGGCCGCCATGACCGCCGCCACGACGAACGGCACGAGCAGGAACAGCACGTAGACCACCCGGCTGCGCGCCTCCCCGATCCGCACCGCCAGCGTCCGCTTCCCCGACAGCGGGTCAGACTCGATGTCACGCAGGTTGTTGACCATCAGCAGCGCGCACGACAGCAGCCCCGCGGGCACGGACGCCAGCAGCCCCAGCCACGACAGGCGGCCCATCTCAATGAACGCCGTGCCCGCCACCCCGACGACGCCGAAGAACACGAAGACGGCGGCCTCGCCCAGCCCCATGTACCCGTACGGCCGCGGCCCCCCGGTATAGCACCACGCGCCGAGCACGCAGCACACGCCCACCGCGACCAGCCACCATGAGGTCACCGCGGCCAGCACGAGCCCGGCGGCCGCGGCCACGCCGAAGCACCCGAACGCGGCGAGCATCACGTGCCTTGGAGCAGCGAGACCCGAGCCGACGAGCCGCGCCGGCCCCACCCGCTTGCCGATGGCGTCCGTGTTACGGATCCCGTCGCTGTAGTCATTGGCGTAATTCACGCCCACCTGCAGCGCGAGTGCCACGACCAGCCCGAGCGCGCCGCGCCAGAGCGAGAAGCCGCCATAGCCGACAGCGACACCGGAACCGATCACGACCGGGACGATGGAGGCGGGCAGAGTACGCGGTCGCGTACCTGCTAGCCACTGACGCGCGGTCGCCATCTACGCCTTCACCTCGAAGGCCAGCCACCGAGGGGCTACTTCCTCCCCCGCGTCACGGATCCCGGCAGGAAAAACGGGCATGCGGCATTCCTTCCCGGCTGAGGCTCATGTCGCCTCAGAGACTCAGGCACGTCAGGGTGACCGGCAATCACCCATTCAGGGTGATATCGCGGGACATTGGCGTTCAGCCGCGGATGAAGGCGGCCGCCCGGTACCCGACGACCACGCAGGGAGCCATGGTGTTCCCCGATGTCACGCGGGGCAGCACCGACGCGTCGGCGACGCGCAGGCTCTCCACCCCCCTGACGCGCAGCTCGGCGTCCACGACAGCGGCGTTGTCGTTTTCTGCGCCCATCCGGGCCGTCCCGCACTGGTGCCAGAATGTGACGGCGGCCGTGCGAATGTAGTCGGCGACCTCGCCGTCGGATACGTTGCCAGGAATCCCGCGGGCGCCCCGGTAGGAGCGCATAGCATCCGCGCCGGCTACCTGCGCGGCGAATCGGTAGGCGTCGACCGCGTCCCGCAGGTCGCCGGGCTCGTTGAAGTAGCCGGTCTCGATCACGGGCGCGCTCGCTGGATCGGCGTCGGCGAGGCGCACCGTCCCGCGCGACCGGGGCCGCATGCCGAGCAGGAACGTGAAAGCGCGCTCCGGCTGGCCATACCGCGCCGCTGCCTCCGGGCTTGTGAAGGCTAGGCCACCGGAATACATGATGAACCGAGGCGATTCAGCGCGGCCATCGGTTCCCCAGAAGCACACGGCCTGGGCACGGGTCGGGGGCGGCAGTTCCCTCTCGCCGGCCTCCCACACGCAGCCGATCATGAGATGGTCGTCAAGGTTGGCCCCCACGCCGGGCAGATCCGCGAGAACGTCGATGCCAAGCGGCTCAAGGTTCCTGGCCGGCCCGATGCCTGAGTGCATGAGAACCTTGGGCGTCTGCACCGCCCCGAGGCTAAGCACGACCTCACGGGCGGCGCGGAAGCGGACGGGGCGGCCTCCTGACACGGCCTCGACGCCGACGGCGCGCTCCCCCTCGAACAGCACCCGCGTGACCAGGGTGTCGGTGAGCACTGTCAGGTTGCGCTGGTCAAGGCACGGCGCGACGAATGCGCGATAGGGCGAGCGCCGCGCGCCGTCTTCGACGGTCTCGTCCCGGACGGCGCAGCCGGCGCCATGTTCGGCGAGCTCCCCGTTCGGACTGTCGTAGCGGGCGAGCCCGGCTGACTCGGCGCCTGCGAGCATCGCGGCGAAGAAAGGGTGCAACGGCTGCGCCGGCCGGACGTGCATGGGACCCGCCGTGCCGCGCCGGACAGGGTCCGGTTTTCCGTTCCAGGTCTCCAGCGCACGGTAGGCGTCCAGCGTGGAGCCATAGTCCCACCGTGGATCCGCGCAGGTCTCGGCGAAGTCCTCCCAGTCACGCCGGTGGCCGCGCGACCACACGCCCACGTTGATGCTTGAGCCGCCGCCGAGTCCCCTGCCCATCGAGTAGCGGAGGCGCCGGTTGTCCATCCGGGCGCTTGGCTCGGTGATAAAGCCCCAGTCACGCTCGGTGCCGAGGTTCTCGATCCACCGGTCGGGATCAGACACCCGCTCGCTGGCGTCATCGGGACCCGCTTCCAGCAGCAGTACCCGCCGATCATGATCGGCCGCGAGCAGCCCCGCGGCCGTCGACCCCGCCGAGCCCGCGCCACACACGATCACGTCGTACTCGCCACCAGCGTATCCCGCACTGGCCAACTGGCCCCGCTCATCCATCCTGCCTGCTCACCTCTCGCCAAAGCCCGCGACGTGGGTAGCGGGCGGATCCAGCACGCCGACAAGGCCGGCCAGCCATCCGCCCGGCGCCGATCGTGCCCAGCCTTGCCGCAAAAAGGGTGATTCGGCATCGCACCATGGGTGTGGCCGCAACGCGGCCGGCTACCCGGCACCTGCCATCAAGGACATGCCGATATCCGCTGCGCAACCGAATCATCGGTGCGGGGAGCCGATCACCCAGATGGTGTGAATGACGGATCATCGGCGTTCAGCCCCTGAAGCTGGGGGCGAGGACCTGCACTCCCACGCAAGCCGCATTGCCTAGCCCGACGTTCCGGCCGTCACCCTGCCTGCTGCATCGGACACGACTGAATTCCGAGGAGGACACCTGGATCGGATCGCGCCGTGACGTACTACGCCAGAACGACGGCTCCTTCCAGATCGCGGCGCGCACGATCTATCTGGAGCAGACGGTGATCCTCTCCCGCAACAAGAGCAACTTCTTCTGAGTAAAACTTGTGTGCTGTCCAGCAAGCGGTATGCTTGCGGCATGAGCACAGACGATCTCGCGGTCGCCCGAGACGAGTTCCTGACCACGTGGAACACCTACCAGACCGCGTGGTCCAGCGTCACCGACGGCGAGCGGCAGCAGATGCTCGATGACAGCGTGTCGCCGGACTGCGTCTACTCCGACCCGACGAGCGTCTCCCGCGGCCACCGTGAGCTGACGGCCAAGATGCAGGCCACGCAGCGCAACTTCCCCGGTGCCAGGTTTCGCAACGACAAGTTCGCCCAGCACCACGGCCAGGGGATATCGAACTGGACGATGTTCGACGGGAACGGCAACGCCATCTTCACCGGGACGAGCTACGCGCGCTTTGGAGACGATGGCCGGCTAGCCCAGATGACCGGCTTCTTCGAGCCTGTCCGCTGACCATGCCGTCGCAGGGCCCGCAGTCGGCCGCAGAGGTGACACGGACGCAGCGGCAGCGCCGGGAGGAGACTCAGCGACGCCTCCTCGACGCGACCGCCGCGCTGGTGGCGGCCGGGGGGTCGCGCGCGGTGACCCTGCAGGAGGTCGGCCGACTGGCCGGCTACAGCCGGGGCATCGTGAACCACATGTTCGGCACCAAGGAGGCACTGCTCGCAGCGCTGGTCACCGGGGCCCAGCAGCAGGTAGGCCCCCCGCAGGCGTCCAGTCCCGGCCTGAGCCGACTGCGGCAGCGGGCTGCCCGCTACATAGACCAGATCAGCGCCGGTGACGAGCACGCGCGGGCGTTCCTGCTGCTGTGGGCCGAATCAGTCGGCGCCACGCCGCAACTGCGCGCCATGTTCGCCGAACGCGACAACCTGTTCGCCCGTGAGATCCGCGAGGACCTCACCGCCGGGATCGCGGACGGCGACATCCGCCCCGACATCGACGCCGAGGGCACCGCCCTGGCGCTGATCGCCGCACTGCGGGGCGCCGGCCTGCACGCGATCATCCGCGACACGTCACCTGACGCCACCGCGCGCGTGCGCGACGCAGTCCTCGTCTGCCTGCAGCGGAGCCTAGAGGACTCATGATCCGGACAGAACCCGGACTGTACTTTCCATGGGTCCGGTCAGCGCAGCGCGTCGCGCAGCAGCCTCGCGTTCTTGACCGTCTGGCTCGAGCCGCCGCGCTGGGCCACCGCGGAGACCTCGGGGATCTCGCCCTTGGCGCCGCAGCGCGAGGCGCACTCGGCGGCGAGGGAGAGGAACGCGACCGCGCCCTTGAGCGGCGTGTCCCGCAGGAGGCCGGGAATGGCCGCCTCGAGCACCGCCCACACGGTGCCGTGAGCGCCGGTCCCGGCCGCGGCTCGCAGCGACTCGGCCACCCGGTTCGCCTCCCATCCCTGCCTGAGCAGCTTGCCCAGCAGCCGACCGAGCAGTGCGGTGTCCAGTTGCCCGCGGGCGGCCAAGACGAGGAGGGCGTCCACCGACGAGGCGTTCCCGTGCGGGGTGGCCGCCAGGCCGTGCGCCAGCGCGAGGTGCAGCGCGTAGCCCGCGGGGCCGTCGGCCTCGGCCAGGAACGACAGTACCTCGGCCGCCTGTCCCCCGCCCTGTGCTACATCGCGGGCCGCCGTCTCGTCGCGGTGATGCGGCAACTGCGCCACCCAGAACGGCGCGGGCGGATCCGCGAGTATCCGCGTCCGCTTCCGGTACGGGCCGATCAGCGCGGTGGCCACCAGCGGGAACGAGGGGTCAAGGACCACTCCGGAGCGGGCGGGTTCCCCGTAGGGGCCCAAGGACCCGCCCTGGTTCCCCTCCGGTCTGGAGTCCTGGTGCGGCAGCCCTCCAGCGCGAAGCCAGCGCGCCAGCCGCTGCCCGGCCTCGGAGTGCAGTGCACTGGCCGCGCGCAGTGTCCCCGTGTCGTCGGTGGGCGTGACCCGCAGTAGCGCCTGGGCCAGGTCGACCGGAGCAGGCGTGACCCCGAGCTCTTCCAGTTCCGCGAGCCGCTCCACTAGGACGCCGGCGTCTAGCGCGCCGGTGGCGAGGGTCGGCACGGCCAGCAGGAGCGGCTGCGTGCCTGCTTCGATGATGGCGATCGCCTCGGACAGGCGCGCCGCGAGCATCGCCCCGGCTAGGGAGAAATCGCCGGGCCGGTGCGGGTGGACGTGGAATGCGTACTCCCTGGGCTCCTCGCCCCGCACCGCCCGGGCGACGTCGTACAGGTCGGCCGGCCGGCAGTCGGGACTCTCGGCCGGCTTCCTGCGCATCACCGGCTTGAGCGCCTCGGCCAGCGCCGCCCGGCCGGAGCTTGCGTGCCGGACCAGCCCGTCCAGCGCCCGTTCGAACGCCGCCACGTCCTGGTCGCCCGCGACGACCGCGGCGACCTCCTGGGCGACCTCGGCGGCGGTCGCCGCCGGGACCGGCACCGGCCGGGGAACGGGCACTGCGGGCAGCACGTCGGTGAACGGCCCGGGCGCCTCTTGCTGGGGGCCGAGCAGCTCGGCGGCGCGGGCCGCGAGCGCGGGGCTGAGCCCCTCGGCGGCGGCGCGCAGTCCGGGCAGCGCCGAGTCCCCCGCGGCCCGCAGGTGACGGGCGATCACGTCAAGGGCGCGTCCCTGCAAGGCCGGGTCCTGGTGCTGGAAGGCCGTCGCCGCGTCGGCCACCAGCCGGGCCGCGCGGGCCGGGTCCCGGCGGGCCGCGCGGTCGATGCCCGCGAGCTGGGCGCGGACGAGCTTCTTCTCCGGGCGCAGCAGCGTCCTTTGGCACACCTCGGTAAACGTCTCGGCCTCGAGCAGCCCGGCCTCGTCCACGCCGAGCAGCGCCTCCTGCGCGCGGTCGGCCACCGTTGAGCCGCGATCGAGCAACGCTATGTACTCCCGGGCGAAGCAGGCGTTCTCGGCCGTCGTGGGGGCCAGGGCGCGCAGGAACTCGAGCGAGTCCGCGATGGCCTTGCGGCCGTCCTCGTCCAGGAGGGACGCCAGCAGCGACGCGACGAGCCGGGCCCGCTCACCGGCCACGGCGGCGTGCTCATCGGGGGTCAGCGCCAGCGCCCTCAGCACGTCCGCGGCGCCATCTGGAGGCGGCAGGGCGCTGCCACTGGTCAGGCACCCGAAGACGCGCTCGATCAGCGGGCCGCGGTCAACCGCCTTCCCGGCGGACAGCCGGCTGACGAGCCCGGCCACCCGGAACTGGGTCAGGCCGATGTCGCCCCGGACCCGCGCGCTTATCCCGGTGAACGCCCCGGACTCCAGCAGGCCCGCCTCGTCCGCGCCGAGTAGGGCCTCCTGGGCATAGCCGATCGCCGCCTGGGCCGACGGCTTGTACAGCTCTGTCTCGAGCAGCGCCAGATGCTCGCTGGTGAACAGGGCGTTCTCCGCCGCCGTGGGGGCCAGGGCGCGCAGGAACCTCAGGACGTCGCTGGTATACCGGCCCATGAAGTTCTTGTGGGCATGCTGCAGGAACCGCCCGGTGAGCCGGACCCGGTCATCGGCCACCGCCGCCCGCTCCCGCGGGGTCAGGGTCAGCGCCGTCAGCACGTCCGCGGCCTCGGCGCAGCGCAGCTTGGCGGGCTCGGCGCTGGCCAGGTCCGCGAAGATGCGCCGTATCAGCGTGTCCCGGTCGACCACGCCCTCGGCGGACAGGCTAATGAACGCCTGCACGTAGGGGGCGAACCAGCCATTGCGCGTCAACAGGGGCACCCCCGGCCGGGCCACGGCGAGCGGAAGGAGGACCGGGCTGAGGTCGTCGTTGCGCAGCCGTTCCGCCAGGCGACCGGCCGGCTGCGAGCGCCAGCGGTCGGCCAGCCAGGCGCTGACGAACACGTCCGTGACCGGCACCGGGCAGCCGGTGTCGGCGATGATGCGCTCGGCCAGGGGAAACCAGAAGTTGCCCAGGTCCGGCGCCGCGGCCGGCGCCGCGAGCCGCGCGACGAGTTCGGCCCGCCAGCCCGGCGGGTACAGGCTCGCCACTTGCACCAGCCAGTCATCGCCGCTGAGGTGGCCCGGATACTGATCGAAATAGGGATGCCGGGGCTGGTTCCGCAGCAGCCAGTCCGCGGCGGCCTCGGGAGTGACCTGGCATCCCAGCTCGGCTACGCGCTGGGCGGTCCGCTGCTCGTCGGTGTACCCGCCCCGGTCGGCCTCCATCGTCTGCGCGCGGATCGCCAGGGCCTTCGCGTGGCCGGCCCGCTGGGCCGGCGTCAGGGCGCCCAGTTCCTCAAGCACCCCGGCGGCGTCGCCGGCTTCGGCCGGCTGGATCAGGTTCATCGCGTTTCCTCCGTCATCAAGTCCTGGAAAATCCGTACCGCGAGCACATGCCGGCACGGCCCGCGCCCGCCCCGGTACCGCGCCCACCACTGACACGTGCAGCTCAGCTGCCCGGTGTCGTCGGCGCGGACGAGATTTGCCTTATCCCCGCTCCCGACACGGGCCTGCGCGCCGTCCAGCTGGACCGCGCCGGCGGACACCAGCGCCCGCGCCGCGCGCAGCCTGGGGTTGCGTGCCTCGGCGTCACCCGCCGACCAGGGCAGCTGGCGGAAGAAGTAGGCGCCGTCGGCTAGGTCGTAGCCGACCTGCCCGGACACCCCCAGCACCGTCAGCGCGGCGCGCACCCGGCCGGGCGACAGGCCCGCCTCCCGCGACAGCCCGGCAACCTCGACCTTCGATCCCCAGGCCGGAAGCACGGGAAGCAAGTCCGCCGCGTCCTCCTCGGCCGAGGCCGTGGCCAGGTCGTCAAGGACGCCCCCCTCTCCGGACAATCCCCGGTAGGCGTCCCGGGACAGCATCACGGTCAGCCGCATGCCAGGCAGCAGGAACTCCCACGCGACCGGCGCCGGCTCCCCTCCCGCGCCGGCCGGGGCATACAGCCGCACGGCCGTCGCGTGCCGCAGCACCGGCTGCAGGATCAACAGGCGCTCCGCGCCCGGCAGGCAGACGGCACCCGGGGCTGGCCTGCTGACGGGGCGCAGGCCAGCCCCGGCTGGCACCACCCAGCGGGTCGTGGGGGGCCCGGGCCGGCCAGCGGGCCGGGGCAGCGCCCGGAGCAGCGCGCCCGCCTGCGCGGCCGGCACCTCGGCCCGCAGCGCCATGCCCGCCGCCAGCACCTGGGCCTCGGCGAAGCCGCGCAGCCAGCGGCCCGGCAGCGGCACCCGCTTTTCGACGAAACGGCCGTCGAACGTCTGGACCTCCAGGTCCTCCGGGCCAACAGTCAGGCGCAACGGGTCCAGCCCGCCGAGCACGGCCAGCGCCCGGTGCAACGACGCGTTGATATCAACGTTGGTCGTGCCGCAGCCGACGTCGCCGCCATCTAGGCCAGCCGGGAGGATGTCGAGGCGGGCGTAGACCCCGCAGCAGCCGGAGAAGGACTCAAGCCGCAGCAGGCCACCGCCGGCCGTCACCACCGGGTCGGCCGACCCCCCGGCCGCGCGGTCGAACCGCGCCGCCGCCACGTCAGCCACCGTGAGCACCGCCGCCGCGGCGGCGACCGGAGCGGTCAGGAAGCCCTCGAAGAACCGCGGATGGGCCGTCACCGCGGCCGGCCCGGCACCGCCGGAGGTCTCCAGCGCGAGCGTGCGACCTCCGGCAGACTCCCGCACTGCTGACGGCCGCAGGTAGGCATAAGCCTGGACAAGGGCTGTCACCGAAGCCACCCTACTAGTCACTTTTTCCGACGATTCAGCCTTGCCTGCGGTCAGCGGACAGCCTGGTCCAGGCGCCAGTCATCGGCGGCCCGATGACGCACCCGTCGGCCGCCAGGGTCTCAGCGAGGAGCCGGTCGGCGAGGGTCGGCGGGTCCAGCTCAGCCTGAGTGCAGAGACCCAGCTTCTCCATCAGCGGGCCTATGCCCGCGACGACGTTCGCCCAGACCCAGGCCGGGGCGTCAGGGCCGCCCCCGATAAAGGTCTCCATGAGCAGGCTGGGATCCGGAAGGCCGGCCGCGCGGAACGCGCCGAACAACCCTGGACCCATCCGCCGCTTGACTCCCGCCTTCTCCACTGCCTCTAGGGACCACCCGCGGACTTGCGTCCACAGTGGCGCCTGCGGGCTGGCCCACAGGTAGTCCCAGTCGCATTCATGGAAGCAGGCCAGGCCGCCGGGCCGGACCCTTGAGGCGGCCCGGCGGATCGCCGCCACCGGATCGGGCAGGTACATCAGGACGAGGCGGCCGACCACGGCATCGAAGCCGTCCTCGACATCGTCCAGCGCCTGCGCGTCGCCGACACGGAACTCGACGTTGAGCGCCTCGGTCCTGCGCCAGGCCAGCTCGACCGCGGCGGGATCGCGCTCGATGCCCACGACACGACCGCCGGGCCCGACGAGCTCGGCGGCGAGCCGGGCCACATTGCCCGCGCCGCTGCCTATGTCAAGCACCCGCATCCCGGGCGCGATCCCGGCCTCGGTAAACAGCCTCCGGGTCAGGGGGTCGAAGACCGCCCCCTGCGCTATGAGGCGCTCGTCTTCGGCCACCCGGTCCGCGAACGGGTAACTTGCCACGGTTCCTCCACGTAAGGCGACGCCGATCCTCCGCACGGTGATCGCTTCCGCGAGGCGGCACGCGCTCGGACGATGATGCGGCTAGCGTTCCGGCATCCAGGGTGAAGGGGCAATCGCACTGTTGGTGTGATCCTGTCGAGCTGGGCCGCAATCACCCCGACGGTGTGGTCAAGGGTCACCCCGTCGTGGACAACGCTAGACGCCGACTGAGCACCATCCGAATTCGAAATCCCGCTGAGTGACTAGCCGACAGGACTGAGAACATGACCGACGATTACGTGATGGGCCGCACCTCCGCCGAGACCGAGCGGCTCCAGCTTCAGGCCAGTGTCGTCGCCCCGCACAGTGCATACCTGCTCCGCCTGGCCGGGGTTACCCCTGGCATGCGGGTACTGGACATCGGCTGCGGCACGGGCGATATGAGCATGCTGCTGGCAGAGCTGGTCGGGCCGGGCGGCACGGTCATCGGCGTTGACCTGAACCCGGCGGTCCTGGAGCTGGCCCGCGCACGCGCTGCCGAGTCCAACCTGGCCAACGTCTCCTATGTCGAGGCGGACCTGGTCAACCTGTGGCTGGACGAACCAGTCGACGCGGTGGTCGGCAGGCTGGTCCTGGTCCATCTGCCGGAACCGGCCGCGACCGTACGCGCCTTGTCCCGGCTGGTCCGCCCAGGTGGCCTGGTTTCCTTCCAGGAGTTCAACATCACCCGCGCCCGCTCGGTGCCGCCCACCCCACTGGCCACCAGGGGTATGGCCTGGATCATCAGTGCGTGGTGCGCGGCCGGTCTCGACCCGGATCTCGGCGAACAGGTCGCGTCGATCCTGCGCGAGGCTGGCCTGTCCGTCCAGGGCGCGGCCGCCACCGGGCCAGCGGGCACTGCCGAATCGGTCATGCCGGCGTACCTGGAGGGTACGCTGCGTAGCCTCCTCCCCGTGGCCCTTGCCCACGGCCAGGTGACCGAAGCCGAGGTGGACATCGATACGGTGGCCGAGCGGACGGCCCGTGAACTCAAAGAGGCTGATGCGACGTTCTGGAGCCCCGAGCTGGCCGCCGCCTGGGCACGCGTTCCCTAGCCTGGTTTCACGGCACCGTACGATCCGCCGGGATGGCGTCCCACCTGGAATCAACCGCCTGAACCTCGAGGCTTGCCCGCCGGGAATCCTGGGGTCGGCCCTGACGTCTTTCAGGCGTAAGTCCGAGTTGGATTCCGGCGAGGGAGCCTACATCGGCCGCCGCGCCTTGACGAGCGGCGAAACCGGTGGGGCCGCAGCCATGACGGTGAAGTCGACGAACCCAGCGCCTTCGAGCTCGGCCCGCAATGCCTCGCGTGAACGCTCCCGAATGCCCCAGAGCCTGCGCAGCAGCGGCCCGAAGTCGTGGCCGGCGCCGAGGTCCGCGGGGCCATCGGCGTCTGAATGCTGTGACCGGGGCGGGATGCAAACGGTCACCAGCAGCCCTCCCGGCCGGAGGTTGGCGAAGATGGAGGCCATGGCGTCGGCCCGGCTAGCCTCAGGGTAGAAGGTCTGCGGCCAGAAGATGACGTCGAAGGGATCCCGGTCACGGAAGGACGCCGCGTCGCTGAGCACGAACGTGGCCCGGTCGTCGACCCCCAGGGCTTGTGCCCGTGCCCGGGCGACCTCCAGCACGTCCCCGGCCACGTCGATGCCAACGGCGACCAGGTGCGGGTAGTGGTCCAAGAAGCTGACGATCGCGCCCGCGACGCCGCAGCCAAGGTCGAGGAAGCGCCCGCCTCGCGTGAACGCCTCGTCCCATTCCGGGTCGGCGCGCACGCTCGCGACGAGGCTTTTTCTGCCGAATTCGGTCCTCGGGTCGCCGGTCGCATTGACGGCCAGCGCCAGGCGCGAGGTGCTGTCGATCTCCCAGTAGGATGACGGTCCTGCGTCAAACAGGTCCGAGAAGATCTTGGCCCGCACCCTCGCGGCCGCGAGGCGATCGATGACCCGCTGATGGATGCCGTCCTCAAGCAGTGGCGCATAGAGGTCACTCACCTGCACATGCTCGTCCTCACCGCTGGTGAGGACACCGATCGACAGCAGCGCGGCGCAGGCCTCATCGACGATGCCGCGGTCCAGGCCCGTCTCGCTGGCGAGATTGGCTGGGGTTGTCGTCTTCCGGCAGCGCGCGAGAAATCCCGACGCGATCGCGCCCTGGAGAATTCCGGCTTCCTCGACCCGCGCACTCAGCACGTTGAGGGCCGCAACGGCCGACTGCCAGCTGTTGTCCACGTCTACCTCCGGTCGAACCCCGGCTGAACACCACAAACCCTAGTACGACAGCTAAGGCACTCACAGTCTCATAGCGACGCCACCGTAGGACAGCGTCCGGCATGGCCGAGGACCTCAGCGCGGGACCGGCCGCTGTTGCCGGATGCATCAGTCTTAGACGTCTCGATGTAGCCAGGAGACCACTTCCCGGGACGCCATTTCGGCCACGCGGATCCGGTACGAGCCGAGTTCCTCGGGAGTCAGTATCGCGTTGCCGGTGCCCGACCGGCCGTTCCGAAAGAATGCGGTGTCATCCAGAAAGAGTCCTGGCGGACCGGGAGTGAGGCGTTCAGCGCGGGAGCGCATGCTATGAAAGGTGGCCGCGCTCACTAGTTCCGGCCATAGCGATGCCGGAACCGCGATGCCCAGGCGCGCGGCCAGCTGCCGCATCTGCCCCTCAAGATCACCGGCCAGGTCGTCGTAATGCACCAGGATGATGTTCGGCGCGGCCCGCCGCGACCAGGCGTCAGCGACATGGTGCATCACCCCGGCGAGAGTATCGAGCCGCTGGTACGGGTCGCAGTCTTGAGCGACCCACGAGAGCAGCCACTCCCGCAGCGGGGGCAAGGGCTCTGGTGTGCCCGTCTCGGGGTAGCCCGCAAGCTCGTTCAGGCGCCGCACATCGAGATTGGCGTAGTGATGATACAGCGACACCGCCATATCCAGCGGATGCCGGGCCACAACGACATAGGTGACCCGCGGATCCAGCGGCAGGCCCTTAAGCGGCGTATGAGTCTTTATGAATCGCCGGTGCTTCTGAGCGGCGAGTCCGGCTAGCAGCTCCTCCCGGTCGAGCGAAAGCCATTCCATCCAGGGCGACAGCTCAGCGAGCGGGGCGGGGAGGTTCGGGGTCTGGAAGATCAGCAGCGCGCAGATCATCTGCATCCAGGTCGTTCCGCTGCGAGACCTTGTGCTGATCACAATGTCACCCGGATGGAACACGAATCCGTCCCAGCGCGAGTTGTCCTGGTGACCTACCCGGTAACGCACGTCGGGCACGTCATCGATAACGAACCCGCCGCCGGAGTCATCCACGCGCCAAGGCTATATCTTCCCGGACAGGGAGGTCTCCACGGGGTCGCCAAAGTCATTTGGGACTTGGGTCTCATAGCGGGAGGTAGTCGAGTAGGCGGTTCCGGTCGCGCGCGTTGGCTTGGGGGGTGCGGGTGACCTCTTTGACCCCGGCGAGGCAGGGCAGGCTGATGGCGGGGTTCCGCAGCGTGGCCATGACTTGCGGGCCGTTCCCGGCGTATCCGGTATTTGCGTCTTCGCCGCAGGCGGTGCCACGGGCCCAGTGCAGGGGCTCGATGCCCCGCTGGCCTCGGGCGGTGCCGCCGGGGCCCCGGCGTCGGCTTTCTCCTTGCCGGGGTGGCCTGGTCAGGTCAGGTGCAACAGGGTTTCTGCGTTGCTGGAGGCGATCTTGGCGCGGTCCGCGGGGTCGGGGATCGCGTCGAAGAACTGGCTTACCGCGGCGGCGGTGGGCTGGTGGAAGGGGTAGTCAGTGGAAAACAGCACCCGGTCGGCACTGGTGAAGTCAAGGGCGTGGCGCAGCAGGCGCTCTTGCAGCATCCCGCTGCTGGTGATGTGGATGTTGGTCGTGATGTAATCCGACACCCGGCGCTGAAGGTGCTTGGCGATGCCGGAGAGGCTGTCGGCCCGGTCCATCCAGAACAGCAGCATCTCCCCCCAGTGACCCAGGACGAGCTGAAGATCGGGGTGGCGGTCGAACGTGCCCCGCAGGATCAGCCGCAGTGCGGCCAGGCCCGTGTCCATGTGCCAGCCCCAGCCGAAGGTCGCCAGGCCGAGGTCGGTCAGCGGGTCTAGGCCACGGTAGGCGGCATCGCGCAGCTCGTTCGACGGGATCTGCGGGTGGATGAAGATCGGCTGGCCCAGCCGGGCCGCGGTGGCGAACAAGTCGTCGTAGGCGAGGTCGTCCAGCGTACGGGCGCCGGTCCGTCCGTGGATCATCGCGCCAACGTGACCCAACTGAGCGGATCGCTCAAGTTCCGTCGCGGCGGCCTGCGGATCGCTGGTCGGCAGGGTCGCGAAGGCGCGCAAGCGCGCCGGATGCGTGCGGACCGCGCTGATGGCCTCGTCGTTGGCGTCGCGGGCCAGCGCGACCGCCTCCCGGGGCGGTAGGGCCTGAGTGGCGGGGGTGACGACCGACAGAATTGAGACGTCGATCCCGGCGGCGTCCATCGCCTCAATCCGGCCCTGGCCGGTGTCCTCGAGCCGGGCCTGGTTGTCGCCCATGGCGTTGAAGGCGGTACTTTCGTCGCGCGCCTCGTCGGGCAGGCGGTCGAGCGCGTCACGGATGCTGACGCTGTTCCAGTGCTCTTCGATCGCGATGATCTTCATCGTGACATCCTCCGGTTCAGATCTTCGAGTACGGGCCGTGGGTCCTACCAGCGGACGGTCTGGCCCCGGTAGTCCAGGTACCGCAGCCCGCCCTTGCCCGCCTGGGCCTGGATCGTGTCGACCACTCCGGGGATGCTCTGGCTGATCGTCAGGGGCGCGGCGGCACCGCCGAGGTCGGTCTGGACCCAGCCAGGCGCCATGAGCAGCAGCGTGCGCGGGTCGCCGGAGTGGCGCGCGGCGAAGCTGCGCATCAGCTGGTTCAGCGCGGACTTGCTTGCCCGGTAGATCTCAAAGCCGCCCTTGTCGTTGTTGGCGACGCTCCCCTGGCCCGAGGACATCACACCGATGGTGCCGTCCGGTGCGACGAGATCCTGCAGGGCCTCGATGACGCGCATCGGGCTAAGCGCGTTGGTCACCATCAGCCGGACGAAGGTCTCGGTGGGCACATCAGCGACGGTCTCCTCAGGGTCATTGGTCACCCCGGCGTTGACGAACAGCAGATCGAATTTTCCAGCCAGACGGTCATGCAGTGCCGCGACTTGCTCGGGAAGCGTGATGTCGACGGCCTCCACGACGAGGCGGCCATCGGAGGACCTGGCCAGGTCGTGCAGGCCGGTCCGGCCAGCCCCTCTCGCCGTGGCCGTCACCTGCCACCCCCTGGCCAGGTACTCGGCCGCCAGCGCGTAGCCAAGCCCCCGCGACGCGCCGATGATCAGGGCGCTCTTGCCTATAGCCGCGGTCATTGCGCTCCTCGCTTCCTTGATGGCCGGGCGGGTCAGCCCCAGCCTCGCTCATCGTTTGTTGAGTCAACCATACACGATCCGCTCAACAAGAGTAGAGTGGAATTGTGAGGGAGCAGACAAGCAGGGCGGCCAAGCGGGCAGCCACCGCGCAGCGCATCCTCGACGCGGCGCGCGCGGAATTCGGTGAGCACGGCCTGGAGGCGGCCACGATCCGCGGCATCGCCCGTCGCGCCAAGGTCGACCCGTCCCTGGTCATGCAGCACTACGGGTCGAAGGCCGCGCTCTTCAACAGCGCTATCCAATTGGGGGAAGCAGGTCCTGGCGAGATTGAGATCCACCTGCACGACGTACTTGACGTCCGGCTCGCGGACCTGCCGCCGGAGACAAGGGCCCTGGTCCGGTCAATGCTCACCGCACCGGAGGCAGCGGCCCAGATGACCGCTTTCCTCAACGAGCGGGTCGCCAACCTGAGCGGTGCCATGAGCGGCGACGACGCAGACCTTCGGGCCGCGCTCACCGTTAGCAGCATCCTCGGGCTCATCATCGCCCGGCACTTCCTGGAGCTCGACGCGTTCGCTCGCGCCTCCGACGCCGAAATCGCCCGCGTCGCCCGCCCGTGGGTCACCACCGGGGTCGAACGAGCACCAGCGGACCCGGGAGGCTGAGCCGACGGGTACTACTCGTGGCCGTAGGGCATCTTCTCGCCGGCGTCGATGGCGAACGGCAACCGGTTCTCCGGCGGCGCCACCGGGCAGACGGGCATGCCGCTGAACGCGCAGGGCAGGTTCAGCGCGCGATTGAAGTCGAGCACGACCGTCCCGTCCACGCCAGGCTCGGGGACCATGAGCGAACGGCACGCGCCGTACGTGGTGACGCCACTGGTGGCGTCGGCGAAAACCACGGCCATGCCGGCGGGTCCCTCGGTCGGGATCAAGGTGTGCTCGCTCCCGGCGTAGGCGAACCTGATGACGCCGCGGGAAGTGTAGGTGTACGCGTCGGTTCCCACCGTGTCGAACGAGACGGACTTGGGTGAACTGTGGGATTCCAGCCGGGCCGTCAGGACCCAGCGCGGATCGGGCTCGTACGTGGGCACGCCGTGGAATCCGGTGCGCCCCGGGGCATGCGGATCATAGGTCACCAGCAGGTACTGCTCCCGGTAAGTGACGCCGATCTGTAGCTCGCCAGCGGTGAAGCGAGTGTCGTCCGGGGCCTGGCTGAGGTCGAACCCGTGGACGCCGGTGACGGCTTCGCCGTCGTAGGACATCTCCTGCCCTTGCGGATCTACGTACAGCAGCCTGCCTTCCTGCCACCACAGGCCGGGCAGGGTGGGGTACTGCCTCGGGGTCCCCTCCACCCAGCTAAAGGTCGTGGCGGCAAGCCATCCGTAGGGCTGCGCCAGGAACTGTTCCCAGCCGGCCCGCCACTCCTGCCATTCCTGGACGTACTGCGCGTTGGTGTCAGCGGCCTGTGCCGTCATGTTCGTGCCTTCCTTTTCGAGGGTCCTGCTTCTCGTGATTGATACTTCCGGATACGCTGATCCGGCAACTTGAGTTGCCGGATCAGCAAATTCGCTAACTGCCGCTCGCGGCCGGGGCACGCTTGGCGTTGATCGACATGATGAGGATGATCAAGGCGACCGCGAGCAGGGAACTGCCCGCTATGAAAGCGATGCGGTACCCATGCAGGTACGCGGCGAGCTGCACGCTTTCGGTCACCTGGCGGTGGCCGGCGACGAAGACCATTCCCAGGCCGATGCTCATCACGATCTCGGCAGGCAGCACCCCCGACAGCCAGGTCGAGCCAGCATGCAGCGCCGACAGCAGCAAGAGGCCCGCCGTGCCCAGCGCCGTCCCCGTCACCAGCAACGGCTTGGGTCCCAGGCGATTCAGCAGCCCGGACACGAGGGTGGCGGTCACAATAATCCCCGCGCTGAACGGCAGGAAGCCGAGGGCGGCCGTGAGCGGGCGGTAGCCGAGATTGACCTGGAAGAAGTAGGTGAGGAACAGGAAGATGCCGAACGTGCCGACGAAGATGAGCAGCGAGGCGAGCAACGCGCCACCGCGGTCGCGCTCGAGGACCACCCGCAACGGCAGCAGGGGGTGGCTAGTGTGCGTCTCACGGGCGACGAAGAAGGCCAGGATCAACCGCGGGCGGCTGGGGCCCGGCCGCAGGCGGGCGCAATCCCGCGGACCCAGAGTCTGGTCAGTGTTGTCTAGCATGTTGGTACTCGCAATCGCGGTGATCAGGAGATGACTGTCGGCTGGGGCAGGCCCGCGACCGCGAGCTCGCTGTCCTCGCGGGTCAGGTCGGCATTGAGCGCGGCGGCCGCGGTGACGCCGGAGGCCGCGGACTGCATGACGCCGGCGGTCACGTCGAGCACGTTGCCGGCCACCCACACGCCGGGCACCCCGGTGAAACCAGTCGCGTCGGCCTTCACCTGGCGACCGATGCCTGCCGGATGCTCGGCAAGCGTGGCACCGAGCGGGCTTAGCAGACTGTGCCGCCCCTCGAACCAGGGATTGACGACGACCGCCTCGCGGGGGTGGACTTCGCCTGAGGCGAGCCGGACGCCAGTGACGTGATCGTCGTCGAACTCGATGGCCGCCACCTCGCCCTTGATGACCGTAATGCCGCGGGCGGCGAGCTGGGCCGACTGCTCCGCGCTAGGTTCCGGGGCGGTGTGCTGGAACAAGATCAGGTCGCTGCTCCACTGGCGCCACATCAGCGCCTGCATGACGGCGACGGGGCCGGTGCCCAAGAGCGCCAGCGCGCGATCGCGCAGTTCCCATCCGAAGCAGTAAGGGCAGTGGACGACGTCGCGTCCCCACCGTTCACGCAGCCCGGGAAGGTCTGGGCACTCATCGACAAGTCCGGTGGTTACCAGGACTCGCCGCGCCTCGTAGCTGGCGCCCTCGATGGTGGTGAGGCGGAAGCGCGCGTCATCGAGTCGCCTAACCGACGCGACGGTGCCCTCGATGACCTTCCCGCCATACCCGTGGACCTCCGCACGCCCCATCTGGAGCTTCCGCAGGGGATTTTCGCCGTCTCGGGTCAGGTAGCCGTGCATGTGCGCCGCCGGAGCGTTACGCGGCTGGCCAGCGTCGATCACGAGGACAGAGCGCCGCGCACGGGCAAGGGTCAGCGCCGCGCCGAGGCCGGCCAGGCCTCCACCCACTATGGCGACGTCGACGAGGCCGGTGTCCCGCGCGTCGCGCGCGGTTCTGGTTGTTGCTGAAGCTGGCTTGATCATGCCGCCACTGTGCATCGATGCGCGGCTATGTGGAAAGTTTATTTGCGGAAACCGCAAACCCGCTGAGCCCAGGCGGCCGGCCTCGCGGTGCCGTCGTGGGCGCGAGGTCAGGCGCTGGGGCTCTAGCTCTGGCAAGGTGGAAATGTGGCGCAGCAAATCGAGACTGTCCTGGCCGGCGTCGGACCACGCCTGCGTGCACTGCGAAAGCAGCGGAATACCACGCTGGAACAACTCGCTTCGGCGACCGGTATCTCGGTCAGCACGCTGTCCCGGCTGGAATCCGGGCAACGCCGTCCCACACTCGACCTGTTGCTGCCGCTCGCCCAGGCTCACCACGTGGCTCTGGACGAGTGACGGCGGACACGAGAGACTACCCGCAGACGGCCAGATGACGGCCCGCTGGCGGACGTGAGTTCTGCCCGGTGGTGGCCACGGGATCTGCCCGACACGAGCTGATCATTCCCGCCTGGTTCCCGGGCGGGGGTCCCCTTCCCGTTTTGGCTGGTCAGTGCCAACTGTCACCAGCTTCCCGGGAAGGGGACGCGTGAAGAGTGCCGAGGAGATCATGAACATCCTGGAGGCGTACGACCTGACGGGGTCGTTCCG